>Ga0209506_1000010_pt1 | contig 244386 bp, 200 predicted proteins | sample AD_JPNHG2_MetaG_FD_184409 | JGI IMG/M metagenome (GOLD analysis project Ga0209506, IMG submission 184409) | Active sludge microbial communities of municipal wastewater-treating anaerobic digesters from Japan - AD_JPNHG2_MetaG (SPAdes) (version 2) | ecosystem: Engineered > Bioreactor >...
CTCGTCGGAGAGCCGGATGCGGCAAATCCGCACGTCCGGTTCGATGAGCGGGACCTGGAAACGGAGTAGGGATAAGCGATCCTGTTTATCCCTATCCACCGCGCCAGGTCTCGACTCTACCCTATTTTGGGGTTGACGGCGGCGTGGGGGGAGGGTAGCGTGGCGTCATGCCAAGGTTTGCGCGGACAGTTGCGGCCGGGTGTGCCCATCACATTACGCAGCGGGGCAACAACCGGCAGGATGTGTTCTTCGTCGACGACGATCGGCGGGTGTATCTGGAACTTCTGGCCGAGCAGGCGGAGCAGTGCGGCCCAGTCAGCCCCTCGGTCGGGAGGTGGTCCCTCGGACAAGGGGTATCCGCTGGGGGGTGAATGGGGGGATACCACGCTCTCGCACGATTCCTCGGGCTATCGCGCACGACGCTTCACGCGCTACGCTTTGCGCAAGCCGGAGGCTGGAGGCGGCAGGCCGGAGGGAACCAAGGCAACGCATCTGCCTTTTCACGCATCTGCGCATCTACGTTTCAACGCGGGGCGACGTGCGGCGAGTCGCGGGCGACGGCTGCATCTTGAGTGTTTTTTGCAGATTGAAAAGGGGGTTTGCCGAAAGATAAGATGGGAAACATGTGTCCGGGCGGTGTGCGTCCGGCGGTAGGGCAATGATAAATGCTTAGTTCGACAGCAGTTATGAGTGAACCGCGAAGCCGGCTGGCCGACTACATCGCGACGGTTATCGTGTTCCTGATGGGCCTGGGGGCGGTGATGGTGTTCTCGGCGGGGGCGAATCTCGGCTACGAGTTCGACCTGAAGCGGTTCTACGCGTTTCCGGCATTGCGTCAGATCATGTTCTTCCCGATAGCGGTCATCGTGCTGCTGGTCGCCTCGGCGATCGACTACCGCTGGCTGCGGCTGCGCGACCGCTGGTGGAAGTCGGCGCCGGTGTGGCTGGTGCTCGTCTCGATCGTGCTGCTGGTTGTCGTGCTGATCCCACAATTGGGCACCGAGATCAACCAGGCGCGGCGCTGGCTGCGGCTAACCATCGGGCCGGTGAGCATCAGCTTCCAGCCGTCGGAGCTGGCGAAGTGGTCGATGGTGTTCGGTCTGGCAGCAGTGTGCGCCCGCTCGGAGCCGGACGTGCGCCGCTACTGGACGTGGTTTGTGCCGCTATGCGGCCTGATCGGCCTGGTCTGCGGGCTGATCGTGGTGGAGGACTTTGGCACCGCCGCGTTCGTGGCGCTGATCAGCTTCGTGATCCTGACGATCGCAGGTGTCCGGTGGTGGCACATGCTGACGCTGGTCCCGTTCGCGGGCGCCGGCATCGTGGCGGGCCTGGTTCATTCGCCGCACCGCATCAAGCGGCTGCTGGCGTTCCTCCAGCCGGAGAAATGGCCCGATGTTGTCTATCAGGCGAATCAGTCGCTGATCGCTATTGGTTCCGGCGGCGTGTGGGGCAAGGGGCTGGGCGAAGGCATCTCCAAGTACGGCCATTTGCCTGAGGACACCACCGATTTCGTCTTCGCGGTCGTCGGAGAGGAACTGGGCCTGGTCGGCACGATCGGCGTCATCAGCCTGTTTGTGCTGTTCATCTGCTTGAGCTGGGTGGTTGTGATGCGCTGTCGCGACCGCTTCGGCCGGTTGCTGGCAGCCGGCGTCGTCCTGACGATCGGCATCCAGGCGGCGCTGAACATCGGTGTCGTGACGGTGGTCCTGCCGACCAAGGGGATTCCGCTGCCGTTCATCAGCTCGGGCGGGACGAGCATGCTGTTGTCAGCCGCGGCGGTCGGTGTGCTGCTCAACATCGCGTCGCAAACCGACCAGGGCGATCCGGAATCGCCCGCCGACACCGGCGACGATACGCACACGTGACCTCAATACAAGACCGCACCACGAGCAGGGAGGCTGTCCTTGAGCAACATCTCGTTCTTCTTCGCCGGCGGGGGGACCGGGGGACACATCTATCCGGCCCTGGCGGTGGCCGAGCAGATTGTCGAACGCCGGGGCGATGCGAGCATTCACTTCCTGTGCAGCACGCGCGAGGTCGACCGACGGATTCTCGACCGGACGGGCTTGGCGTACACCGAACTGCCGGCGACGGGTCTGTACTTCGATCCGCGCCGTCTCATCGCGTTCTGCCGGACATTCCGCCAGAGCTACCGCCGGGCCCGAAGCCTGATCGCGAGTAGTTCCCGTCCCGTGGTGATCGGGGCCGGCGGGTTCGTCGCTGCGCCGGTGTGCATGGCCGGCCACAGGCTCGGCGTGCCGGTCGCGCTGGTCAACGTGGACCTCGCGCCCGGCCGGGCCAACCGGCTCACCGCCCGCTGGGCCGATGAGATCTTCGTCCAGTTCGAGGAAAGCGCGAAGCACTTCAGCGCGCGCCGTGCGAAGGTCGCGGCGGTCGGCTGTCCGTTGCGACGCGACTTCGCCCGGCCGGACCGCACGCGGGCGATCGAATCGCTGGGCCTGGACCCGGGCAAGAAGGTCCTGCTGATCACGGGCGCTTCGAGCGGCTCGATGCGCATCAACGAGGCGGTCGGCATGCTGCTGCCCAAGCTGGAGGCGTTTGCTGACACGTGGCAGATCGTCCACCTGACCGGCCTGGACAACCTCGACGATGTGACGCGCCGCTACGAGGGCGTACGCATCCGTCACACCATCGTCAGTTATTACGATCGGATGCCCGACCTTCTCGCGGCGGCCGACCTGCTCGTCGGTCGCAGCGGCGCCGTCAGCGTCGCCGAGTACGCGGTCGCGGGCGTGCCGAGCATCTGCATGCCGTATCCGCATCACAAGGACCGCCACCAGTACCTCAATGCGGGTAAGCTCGTCGAGGTGGGTGCCGCGGTGATCGTCGACGACGTCCGCGACGCCGACGACCGCGCCGCCTGGCTCTGGGAGGAGCTGGAGTCGCTGCTGCGCGACGACGTCACACGAAGCGAGATGGCCGCTGCCTGCAAGCTGGTCGCCAAGCCGAACGCGGCGTCCGACATCGCCGAGCGGCTGATCGCGCTGGCCGAACGCTCCGGCGCCTGACAAGCCCGAAGCCATCGGCAAGCTCCCGGTTGCCGCTGCCACCCACGCATGCAATTCGTGGTGTGGACGTGAGGGCATACTTGTCCCGACGAAGGTAATCCGCCGAGGGCGGATCACTCCAAACGCACTTGACGCGGGGCGGGGGCGTGGTAGCATGGTCGCATTGTCAATCCCTTTGGAACAGTAAGGAGCTCAAGCAATGACCACGCACGCCGCCACCCGACTCGTCGTCCTCAGTCTCGTCGCTCTGACCGCCTCGGCGGGCTGGGCCGATCCGTTCATGGGCCAGTACGCCGGAACGTTCTACCCCGACAGTCTCACGCAGATGCCTGCGACCGCTGTCGTCGTGGCTGAAGGCGAAGACCACTACCGCGTCCGCATCGAAGCGACGAGCAACGACTCGCAGCGTGCGGCAACCACCGTCGAAGTCTACGCCAGCAAGAGCGGCTTCGAGGCGCTGATCGGCTCGCGCTCCGGCGGATACCACTGGCATGGTCAGATCAAGGACGGCCATCTGTCCGTTGCCAGCGAGTACGGCCTGCATTTCGAGTTGGACAAGGTCGTGCGCCAGAGCCCGAAGGAAGGGCTCGAGCCGCCCGCCGGCGCGGTTGTGCTGCTGCCATACAAGCAGGGGACCAAGCCCGACCTGAGCGCGTGGACGAACCAGGAGTGGAAGGCCCTCGACAGCGGCGCGATGCAGGTGGGCAAAGGCTCGACCACGACGAAGGAGCGGTTCGGCGACATCAAGCACCTGCACCTGGAGTTCTGGCTGCCACTGGAGCCGCTCAACCGCGGCCAGGGCCGCTGCAATAGCGGGCTGTTCCTCAACGACCTGTACGAGGTCCAGATCCTCGATTCGTTCGGCCTGGTCGAGACCTCCGGCGATTGCGGCAGTCTCTACAGCGTCAAGCGTCCCGACGTCAACGCGTCGCTGCCGCCGGAAACGTGGCAGACGTACGACATCGAGTTCCGCGCGCCGCGGCTGGGCAGCGACGGCAAGGTCAGCGAGGAGGCCCGCATCACGGTCTATCTCAACGGCGTGAAGATCCACGACAACGTTGCGATCCCGCGTCCGACCGCCAACCCCAACGCCGACCAGAAACCGACCGGCCCGATCCAACTCCAGGACCACGGCCACCCCATCCAGTTCCGCAACATCTGGCTGGTCAAAGGCTGACACGAATCGCGACTGACGCGTATCTCGCGCATTGTCATCGCGAGCGCAGCGGTCTTTTGTCATCCCGATCGGAGCGCCTTTGTTTCTTGTCACCTTGAGCGAAGCGCAGCGAAGTCGAAAGGTCTGGCCATAGCTGAGACGTGCGCTCCGTTCGCAGCCAGATTCCTCCGCTGTGGGTCGCTTGCAGCGACCCTCCGGTCGGAATGACAAAGGTGCGTCTGTCCATCCTAATAGTCCTTGAACCGACGCATCCACTGCGGCCAGTCCTCGGGCTCCACGCCTCCGGCCGTGGTCCATTTTCCAGCCGTGTTGAACAGGCCGCTCCACTTCAAGGTCCAAAGTTCCTTGATGTCGACGTGGCGGATCGACCAGTCCAAGAAGAGCATGTTGATTCCGCCATTATGGCGATCGATGCACATAGACCCAAGCGGTTTACCTGGCGACTCGGGAACAGGTTCCCAGTCGTATGGTCTGACTTCAGTGAACGCAGAGTCCAGAAGGACCGGTATCTCGGCAGTTCCCTTGACTTCCGACGTACCCCAGTAATAGTCCGGCCGCATCGGATGCGGCGCGCTCGACAACCACTCGTTGACTCCGTAACTCATCTCGACGGTCTGGAAGTTGTATCCCATCTGGTACCACGTCGAGAAGAACGCATTCTCCGGGTCATACTTCGTGGCCATTGGGCACTTTGCGAACTCGGAATAGTCCAAGCGATAGCGCTCGAACTTCCACACCCATTGGTGACGCGGCTCTCCAGGCCAGAACTGCCGATGGTGGTCCTCAAGGTACATGTTGATGAGCAAGCCCCATTGACGGAGATTCGACCGGCAGACCACCGCACGCGCCTGCTTCCGCGCCCGCGACAGGGCCGGCAGCAGCAGCGCCATCAGCAGCACGATGATGGAGATGACCACGAGCAGTTCGATCAACGTGAATGCCCGCTGGTTTTCGTTTCGCTTTCTCGCGCCCATCGCCTTCGCACTCCTTCTCACAGCAGGAGTCCCCGCCACCCCACCTGTTCCGCAATGCTCAGGCGCCAGTACTCAATTCACATTCTCGCATCCCCCTCCATCCCTGTCAGCCCCAAAGTCCAGAACATTCGAGTGCACTGCGTGTTTGTAGGTAGGTTCCTGCGGAGGCCAGGAAGGGGGGGCTGTCATCTCGGAGAGCGTGGCGGATGTCATTTCGACTGAGGGCGAAGCCCGCACGGAGAAATCTGGCCGAGGATAAGGCAATAGCCCGTTCGCAGCCAGATTCCTCCACTCCGCTGCGCTCCGGTCGGAATGACAAAGTCGACTGCGACCCCCGTGCCGGTCTGCCTACAAACATCAAGTGCACGCAGAACACTCGCCAAAGATGCGGCCCTTGGGGCTGACGACGTTTGGCGCGTCCACGCATCTACGCTCCCACGGCCCGCCGGACCAGGCATATTGGGCAAGAAAAGGTTGCCGGGGCAGCTCAGAGGGCCTAATATCGTGGACAGATATGGGGTATTCAAGAAGGGCTTCTTTGAAGGGATTCAACCGTGATCGTGCAGACCAAAAGGATTTGTACCGTGATTCTGGGTGTGGGCGTTGGCATGGCTTTCTCCGGCTGTGGGGGGAGGGCCCGTCCTCTGCAACTGGAGACCAGTACGGGCAAGCCGGAAGTGGTGGTCAAGGCGAGTATGAAAGCGGTGGCAGCCTACCTGACCAGCGAGATGCTGACCGGCGACTACATGCTCAAGAGCCAGAATCCGAACGTGCTCGTCTTCAACCGCTATTCGCCTTACCAGATCAACTATGAAACGGTGCCCGGCGAGAATCGCGTCACGTACAACCTGGTCAATGCGCCCGGGGGCGTGCGGGTCATGATGACCATGGTTAACGTGCTGCGGCCGGACTCGGCCTATGAACAGATCACCAGCGATCAGAGCAAGGAGTACGACGCCGCCAGTTCGTATCAAATCGTATTGAACCGGATGAAGTATCGCCTGGAAACCGAGAACCCGGGACAGCTGGGTGTCAAGCTCGCGGGGTACTATGGGGACAAGATCGAAACCGTTGAGCCGGACAGCCCTGCTGCGAAAGCGGGACTTCAGGTCGGGGACGTGATTCTGACGGTGGACGGGGTTCCCGTTACGGATGATCCCGTCGCCAATTATGCCCTGATCCTGCATCACCAGGCGGGAACGACGCACGAGATGGTGGTCAAGCGAAAGAAGGACGTGACGGAGACGGTGTCGGTCGTCTTCGCGCCGATCGAGGAGATTCCCGGCAAGACCGCTTCGTCGGTTGCGGGTGCGCCGGCTACGGCTCCGGCTGACGCCACGTTCAACGTCGAGAGCATCGGTGCGGTGATCAGCGGCGGCAGGATCGTTTCGGTGACGGCCGACGGGCCAGCCGAAAAGGCAGGCCTTCGGGCAGACGACGTGATCACCATGATCGACGGCGAACCGGTAGGAGCCGATTGGGTTCAGAATGCCGGCAAGCTCGCCGGAAGAACCAACACCTCGGTGGTTCTGACTGTCCAGAGGGGCGAAGAGGAAGTGACGGTTCCCGTGATCCGGAAGAACCCGTAGTTGCACCAGTGTGGGGCAACGAATAAAAAGAACTCTCGTGTCCCGCGCATCGTGTCGTTTGGGTGTGGTGTGTTGGTGCGCGCTTGCCGGTGTGGGGGCGGCCGGCGCGCTTGACAGGTCCTGCCGGGGGGCATAGAGTGGCGGCCATGCCCAGGACGCTGTACATTATTGACGGTCACGCGCATATCTATGCCGCCTATTTCGCTCCGATGCGACAATCGTTGAGCAGCCCGTCGGGCGAGCCGACGAAGGCGACGTACATCTTCACGACGGCGGTGCTGGGGCTGATCGAGAAGTACCAGCCGGACATGCTCGCGGTCGCGATGGACAGCAGGACGCCGACGTTCCGCAGCAAGCTGTTTGCTGAGTACAAGGCGCACCGCCCGCCGATGCCCGAGGACATGCCCATGCAGATCGGGCGGATCGAGCAGGTGCTCGAAGCGCTGCGGATTCCAATCCTGCGGGTCGATGGCTTCGAGGCCGATGACATCATTGGCACGCTCGCCAAACGGGCGTCGGCCGACGGGATCAACGTGCGGATCTGCTCGAAGGACAAGGACCTGCTGCAACTGCTCGACGCACGGATCAGCGCGTTTGACATGAAGACCGGCAAGGTGACGGATGTGGAGGCGATGCGGCGGGAGATGGGGATCGGACCCGAGCAGATTGTCGATTGCCTGGCGCTGGAGGGCGATGCGGTGGACAACGTGCCCGGCGTGCCGCTGATCGGGCCCAAGACCGCGCACGAACTGATCCGTACCTATGGCAGCCTCGACAACCTGTACGCCCACATCGACGAGATTCCGGGTAAACGGGGCGAGAACCTCCGTACTGCGAAGGAACTGGCGTACCTGAGCCGCCGGCTCGTGACGCTCGACTGCGGCGTGCCGATGGACATCGACTACGAGGCGCTGAAGCTCGAACCACCCGACCGGGGCAAGCTCGCCGCGCTGTTCCACGAGCTGGGTTTTGTGCGGCTGCTGGCGTCGTTCGGCTGCACGGCCCCGAGCGATCCGTCGCCCGCGCCATCTGCGCCGGCGGCGCCGATCGCGCCCGCGGGTGAGCCGGCGTCGCTGCGGACCACGCCGCACCAATACACATTGATCGACACGCCCGAAGCATTCGAACGCTTTGCAGACATGCTGAAGAAGCAGCCGATCTTTGCGGTCGACACGGAGACCACGTCGGTCGATCCGATGCGGGCCGACCTCGTCGGGCTGTCGTTCTGCTGGGAGTCGTACCGGGCGTTTTATCTGCCCGTGCGTGGGCCGCTGGGGGCGACCTGCCTCGATCTCGCGACGGTCCGCCGAACACTGGCGCCGATCCTCGCGGACGAGGGGGTGCGCAAGGTCGGCCAGAACATCAAGTACGACTGGCTCGCGCTGCACAACGCGGGCATGCCCGTGAAGGGTGTGCACTTCGACACGATGGTCGCGTCCTATTGTCTCGATCCGGGCCGCAGCAGCCATTCGATGGATCATATGGCTCGCGATTATCTTCATTATGAGTGCGTGCCCATCGGGACGCTGATCGGCAAGGGCAAGAACCAGCTTACGTTCGACATGGTTGACACCGCGGCGGCGTGCGAGTATGCCGCGGAGGACGCCGACGTCACGTGGCGGCTGTATCTGTACCTGAAGGAGCAACTGGCGTCCGAGCCGGGTCTGGCCAGGCTGTTCGCGGATGTGGAGATGCCGCTGGTGCCCGTGCTGGCGCAGATGGAGCTGAACGGCGTCTCGCTCGACACGAGCCTGCTGCGGACGATGTCGGTCGAGCTGAGCGAGGCGCTGGAGTTCCTCAGCGAGCGGATCTACAAAGAGGCGGGGACCGTTTTCAATATTGACTCGCCCAAACAGCTTGGCGAGGTGCTGTTCGACCGGCTCGGACTGGCGTCCGGACGGGTCGGCAAGACCGGCCGGAGCACCGACGCGAGCGTGCTGGAGGAACTGGCCGGGGAGCACTCGATCGCGGCCCTGGTCCTGGAGCACCGCACGCTGAGCAAGCTGAAGAACACGTACACCGACAAGCTGGCAGCCATGATCAACCCGCGCACGGGGCGGCTGCACGCATCGTTCAACCAGACGGTCACGGCGACCGGGCGGCTTTCGTCCAGCGATCCGAACCTCCAGAACATCCCGATCCGCACGGAGCTCGGGCGCAAGATCCGCGCGGCCTTCGTCCCGCAAAACCCGACGGACTGCATCCTCAGCGCCGACTACAGCCAGATCGAGTTGCGGCTGCTGGCGGAATTCTCGCGCGATGAGGCGCTGCGCGCCGCCTTCGCGGCCGACCAGGACATTCATCGCTTCGTTGCGTCGCAGGTCTATGGCGTGCCGCTGGAGGCGGTCACGAGCGAGATGCGCGCGCGCAGCAAGGCGGTCAGCTTCGGGCTGATCTACGGGCAGGGCGCGTTTGGACTGTCGCGCGTCACGGGCATGAGCGCCGCCGACGCCAAAGAATTCATCGAAGACTACTTCGCGCGGTACGGGTCGGTCCGCGCGTTCCTCGACTCGTGCGTGGAGAAGGCCCGGCGGACGGGCTATGCCGAGACGATCCTCGGGCGCCGCCGGCGCATCGTGGATATCAGGAGCCGCAACGCAGGGCGCCGCGCCCAGGCCGAGCGGCTGGCGGTCAACACCGTGATCCAGGGCTCGGCCGCCGACCTGATCAAAGTGGCGATGCTGGCGATCCAGAGGCGGATCGATGCGGAGCGCCTGCCGGTCCGCATGGCGCTTCAGGTCCACGACGAGTTGGTGTTCGAGCTTCCGACGGCCGAGGCCCAGACGCACGCGGCGTGGATTTCCAGAGCGATGACCACCGCCCTTCCGCTCGATGTTCCGCTGAAGGTGGACGTGTCGTACGGCCCCTCCTGGCTCAGTGACAAGTAGCCGGACTGCGTTTCCTCCTATCATCCGTGGCGGCCCCGCCTGATCCCATTTTGTCGCAGTGATTTTGCGTGAGGAGCTTGACTCCTGCGCGGCCGCCGTTAGGATAGCGTCGGTCGAGATTCGTGCGAGCGCTCCGACGCGGCGGGAGACGGCTTCCGACTGCGATCAGAATCGGGGCTTGTGCGGACGCCATATGTCACGCCACGACGAGACCGGTGGCGGGCAGTGAGAGGTAGGCGGACACATGATCGATGTGGAGAAGTACGTTTACGAAGTCGTTTGCGGCACCAATCCGGAGCACATCTTTTCCCCTGATCTCCGACATTCCGCTCCAGACTGGCGACAGCGCCCCCAAGCAGGAGACGTATTGCGGCGCGTGCGACGCTTTCGTCCAGGTCACCGTACAGCGCGAGCTGCGCCGTGATGAGAGGCTCCTGCGCCGTCCCGCCAGACGGTGACGCAGGCGTGAGGAGTTGGAGCCGTGTTCCGACCTGCGTGAGAGTCCGATTTGCAATGCGTCCCGGAAGGTTCCACGCATGGCTGTGCCAGTCAGATACGTCATCATTAGCGTCGGCATCGCGATCGCCATCGCAGCGGCGACGCTAATCGTCCGGAACGGTGTGAGAGATCAGCATGAGGCTTTGCCAGAGGATCACGATGGCATCGCCGGTCCGGCGGTGTTGAAGGCCGGTGCGGACACTCTGAAAGCCACCCTGGTGACACCTCATTTGGGCTGTGCGATCAGCGGAGACCAGAATCTCCTTTGGTGCGCCACGTTCCAGTTGGCCTGGGACGTGCTGTGCGACCTGCTCGGCGGGCCCATAGCGTCTGAAGCGGCGTCAGATGTGGTTTCTCTGCTGAATGAGCGACGTATTACGGCCGCCGACGTGGACGAAGACAGCTACGTGGCCCTGGCGGGCCACCCGACCGGCGGGGTGGACGATATCCTCGACCGCATTTCTGCGGCCTTGAAACAGAAATTTGGCGGAGCCGCACAGCCGGCGATGCTGCCCGATCGGGCGTCTCTCGGACCGGGGGATTGGGTCGCCTATGCGTATCTGTTCAAATCCCTGCCTTTCGAATGGGCGTTTACACGCAACCGCACATGGGGCATGTCGTTTGCCGGACGCGACGTTCAGACCTTCGGTATCCATCAGTTGAGTGAGCACGAGGAGGACGAAGTCAGTGCGTCGCGGCAGGTCCTTGTGTACGATTACCGCGACGCGAACGACTTCATCATCGAACTGAAGACCCGATCGAAGTCGGACCGGCTGATCCTTGCCAAGACCGCCCCGGCTCCCACCCTTGACCAGACGATTCGCGCCGTGCAGGCTCGGCTCGATGTGTTACCCGCCAAGAGCATGGTCAAGATGAGCGATCTGAGGATTTGCGTTCTGGATTTTGACATCACGAAGCATTACGCCGGCTTGGTCGAAAACGGGTGGGCGGGTCAGCAGATACGCTTCAAGCTCGATGAAACGGGCACGGTGCTCAAGTCCGAGAGCATGGCGTTTACCGCCAGAACACAGGATCTCGTCTTCGACAAGCCTTTCCTCGTATGGTTTCTGCGAGCGGGAGCAAAGAACCCCTATTTTGCCTTATGGGTGGCTAACGCGGAACTGCTGCCGCCTGTAGAAGAGACGCTGCGACCGCCTGGCACGGCAGCGGCGGACAGAGGATGAACACGTGGGCCGGCAGCGCACCTCTGAGGCCTCAAGGTCACGCGTAGCCGGGGTCGGCGGGCAGGTCAGGGCGGGTGGCGGCCTGGTTGGCGAGGGTGTCGCAGGTTTCGTTTTCAGGCTGTCCGGCGTGGCCTTTGACCCACTCGAAGCGGACCTCATGGCCCCGGCAGGCCTCCAGCAGCCTTTCCCAGAGGTCCACGTTGACTGCCATATCCTTTCTGTTGCGTCGCCAGCCGTTGGCTTCCCATCGTGTCACCCAGCCGAGGGTCATCGCGTCGACGAGGTAGTTCGAGTCGCTGTAGAGCATGACGCGGCAGGGGCCTTTCAGGGCTTCGAGGCCGGCGATGGCCGCTATGATCTCCATGCGGTTGTTGGTGGTCCGTCGAAAGCCTGCGGACAGACGCTTTTCGTGCGGCCCGTACCGGAGCACCACACCGGAACCGCCCGGGCCGGGGTTGCCCAAGCAGCCGCCGTCCGTGTAGATAGTCACCTTCTTCCGGTCATCCATACAACGCGGCATTGTGGCAGTCGGATCGCCCGCCGTCAACTCCGCTCGGTCGGCATAAGGGCCTGCGGCATTCTTGTGGCAGTGTGCGCGTCGCCCATCATGTGCCGTAGCAACAAGACATGCCTCGCCCCTGCCATTTCTGCCGTGGATTATGGGGCAGTTGCGGCGCGGTCATGAACCTCATAGGGCTATGATTCACGAGTGGATTTGCATTGCGGTCCTGCACCGGCGCTGTCACAATGGGATCCATCGGAACTCGGGGGCGTGTTGAAAGGGAAAGTGCCTTTATGTCGCGCAAGAACATTGTCAAGAACATCATCGGCGGCCTTGTCCTCGTTGGTCTGGTCTTCTGGGTGCGTTCCTGCTTTCCCCCCAGTCAACGGTCGATCGTCGGGCAATTCGAGCGGAATCGAGAGGTGTTCGAGAGAGTAGTCGCGATGCTGGGGGAGGACACGAACGTTGGGGCTGTCTCTCCTTCCGGCGTGCGATGTGTCCTCGATGTTTCATCCGGGACGCTCGAGCAGGCAGGAATATCGACGCAGCGCTACCAGGAATACCTCAGACTTCTGAAGAAGGCGGGCGCCGGCAGTGTCACGCGGTACGAGGAAGAGATTCTCTTTCCCGTGGGAGGCTCCGGCTTCGGCATGTACGGTTGGGTCGTGTTCATCGCGTATCGACAGACCGAGCCGGTAAATGTCGTTTCCAGTCTGCGGAATGTGCAGATAGGTGGTCCGGCGGCAAAGAGCGGTGCGTATTGCCCGATTGTAAACAACTGGTACGTCCGAATCATCTGGTGACCTGTGCGAGATCGTACGACGAATCCGAACGCGCCCAACGGGCAATCGGAGACCATGGCGAAGGAACGTGTGCAGCGGTCGTTGAGGATGGGCGACGGCATCTACGGCTGGTTCCCGGAGAACTGAGGCAGGCGCGGCGGGTTCTACCACTCCCAGAAGGTTTCGCTGTGCATTCCTCGGAGGATGAACCCTTCCTTTCCCGCGTGGATCGCCTGGATGCGCGAGGGCTCCGGGATAGCGCAAACAGGGCGCTCCGTGCCGCGGCGCACCGCCTTGCGCTGTTCGACATCGACGGTGCTCAAAACGACCGTTGGTATGGCCGTAGCCGTTACCATTCCTGATCTCCATACACGCGCCGTCGGCTCCTTCCATCGCCGGGCCGATGTGCGCCCTTGTCATAATAGACGCACGAGCCGCGCGAGTATGGCGTGAAATCTGACGAGAATCGGAGGCGTGCTGGCGAACAGTATGCCTGTAATACATCCTTGTGTGTGGCAGCCTCAAACGCCTTGGCGTTTGGGGATGGGAGCCCTGTCCGGCGTGGCGAATCCGATCGCGACGGAAATCCGGACCGGCGGCGACCGACCATCCCCAAGCTCTTCGAGCTTGAGGCTGCCCCACCCGATGCCGACGCGCGGAGCGGATGAGACTTGAACGGGGCGGGTGGGCTGCTACAATCGGGCCATGAAACGATTGTATTGGACGCAGCCGGACACGCTCGAGGCGGAGGTGGTTGTTACCGCGCTGGACGATAGCCGCGTCGCGACCGATCCCGTCCTATTCCATCCGGATGAAGGAGGGCAGCCGCCCGATACAGGCACGATCGGCGAAGCGAACGTCCTCGGCGTCGAGGTGGTCGCGGGGCAAATCGTGCATCGGCTCGACCGGCCGCTGAGCGACGGCCGCTATGTAGCGCGTGTGGATCGCCTGCGCCGCGAGCACACCGCCAGTCACCACACCGCCCAACACATCATCTCCGGCATCGCACAGCAGCGGTTCGGCCTGAAGACGACCGGTGTGCACATCGGTCTGGAGCGATGCACGGTCGATTTCGACCGCAGGGTCGAGTGGGAGACCGTCATGACGCTGGAGCGCGAGGTGATGGATGTGGTCACGCTGGATGTTCCCGTCGAGACGCTGTTCGACCAGGCGGACGTGCGCGTACGCGACGAATTGAAACCCATCGAGGCCGACGTGATCCGCGTGGTGAAGATCGGTGGGTGGGACCAGTCCGCCTGCTGCGGGGCCCACGTGCGGACGACGGGACGGATCGGCATGGTGCGGCTGTGTGACATCGAGAGCAAGAAGGATGGAACGCGGCTGTTCTTCCTGGCGGGCCGCAAGGCGCTCGAATACTCGCAGCAGGAGACGAACATCCTTCGGGAACTGCGGAAGGCGGCGAGCTGTTCGACGGTGGAGCTTCTCGCCACCTTCGAAAAGGCCCAGGCGCAGGCCAGAGACCTGACGAAGGAGATCGCGCGGTTGTGGACGCAGATGTTGCCCGGCCTGGCGGCGTCGGCCCAGGTGCTGGAAGTGCAGTCCTCAAAGGTCGGCGTCCAGGTGGCCGAGATTCCGCCGCAACTGGTCGCGAAGCTGGCGGGCCTGATCGCCGAGGCCACCGAGGGCGTGGGAATCGCCGTCAGCGGCACGCGCATCGCGATCACCTCCAGAACGCTCGACGCAGCAGCGTTGCTCAAGACGATCCAGAATACCACCGGCGGCAAGGGCGGCGGCTCGCCCGGCGCCGCCAGCGGCAATCTCGGCCGCACTGTCGGCGCCGAAGAGATTCTGACCCTTCTCAAAAGCTAACCGGATATGGGGGAGGTTCAATCGAGACCATGAAGAGCACAAATAGCCGTTTGATTCCCGGCGGGTTCATTGGTATGGCGCTCATCGTCAGCAGTCCGGCCCCTCCGACCTGAGCAGGGCGGTCAACCGATGGGGGCGACGAGGAATTCGAGCGTTCGGCTGTTCCTCTCGACGACGACGTGTATCTCGGTTCCCCGTTCACGCGAGGCACTGTGCTTTCGCACGATCTGCCAGAGCTTCTGCTTCGGGCGCCGGGTGCACAGGGCCTGGCCATCAACATGGGTCACGCGGTCGCCGGCCTTCAGTCCAAGGGCGTCCCGCGTCAGTTCCAGTCCCCGGACCGTGCCGTTCTCGCGGTAGGTAATCAGGCCTGTCCTGGCCAGTTGTTCGACCTCGATCGCTCGAACAGGCAGACGCTTCCTTCCACCGGGCGCAGACTCCTGTGGGGCGGCCACGAACCCGGGCGTTGTCGGGCCTGGTGGAGAGATCATGCGGTGCTGCGCCGGCGTACCTGGTTCGATCTGCGCGACCCAGTGACCCGACGGCGTCTCGAAAACGATGTCGTGGTCCCGTATGCTGCGCAGGATCATGGACCCGACGGAATCGCCGATGCGGCAGAGGCGGTGTCTGCCGCCGTCCGCGATGACCGCTATGGAGGAATAGGGGTCGCTCGTCCGCACGATGCCCACAAGACAGATGTTCGGAAGGCCCGGATCAGTCTGGACTTGCGGTACCACGTCTGACTTTGGATCAGCCGCGCGGCAGCGAGCGAATATGTTCTTGTCGGCGATGACGCGAAAGCGCTCGAAGCTGCTGTTATCGGGCAATCCCGCCAAGGTCGCTGAAGCCACGAGGGACAAGGACAGGCTCGCCCAGAGCAGAATTCCCAGAACAGGCGCGGACCCGGGCGCGGTCACCTGTTGTCCCCCAGCGCGGAAGGTCTTTCGATCCGTGATCCGGCAGTGCTGCATGCGTACCGACCCCACCCGTAGTCATGCCCAGACCGACTCCGTCCGGTACGCATCGTTCCATCGTGGCAGACCATAGCGTTTCTGGCTCGATTTGTCAAGCGATTTCCGGGCCGGATGTGGAGGAATAGGGGCTCTGGGAGATATGCGACGAATCAGTCTGTATTGATTGCGGCCTTGAGGGCCTCCTCAACATTGCGGATGAAGACGAATTTCAAGCCTTTCTTGGCCTCCGTGGGAATCTCGGGCAGGTCCTTCTTGTTGCGCGCCGGCAGCAGGACGGTCTTGATGCCAGCCTGCTTGGCGGCCAGGACCTTCTCCTTGAGCCCGCCGATCGGCATGACCAGGCCACGAAGGGTGATTTCGCCGGTCATGGCGACATCCGGCCGAGTGGGCTTGCGGAGCAGCAGGCTGACCAGCGAGGTGAACATGGCGACTCCGGCACTGGGGCCGTCTTTAGGGATGGCTCCGGCGGGCACGTGGATGTGGTAATCGGCCTTGGCGAACTGTTTCTCGTCAATGCCGAGACGCTTGGCGCTGGCCTTGACGAGGGAAAAAGCTGCCTGGGCGCTCTCCTTCATGACGTCGCCGATGTGGCCGGTCAGTTGCAGGCTCCCCTTGCCGGGCATGGAAGCCGACTCGATGAACAGCAGCTCACCGCCAACAGGGGTATACGCCAGGGCGGTGGCGACGCCGGGGATTCCCGACCGCAGGGCCAGTTCCGACTCGTGCTGCGCCGGGCCGAGGATCCGCGCCAGGTCTCTGGCGCCGATCGTAGCCCGCCGCTTGTCTCCCTTGGCGATTTCCGTCGCGACGGACCGGCAGACGGCGGCGATGTGCCGCTCCAGGTTGCGCACACCCGCCTCGCGGGTATAGCTGTTGATCATGGTGCGGATGGCCTCGTCGCGGATGGTCAACTGCGACCTGCTCAGTCCGTGCTCCTTCAGCTGCCGGGGAACGAGGTACCGCCGGGCAATACAGAGCTTTTCGTTTTCGGTGTAGCCCGGCAGCTCGATAATCTCCATCCGATCGAACAGGGCCGGCGGGATCGGCTCGGTGTAATTGGCGGTTCCGATGAACATCACCGACGAAAGGTCGAACGGCTGGTCCAGGTAATGGTCGGTGAAACTGCTGTTCTGCTCGGGGTCGAGCACTTCGAGCAGAGCGCTGGCCGGATCGCCCCGGAAGTCGGTGCCGATCTTGTCCAGCTCGTCGAGCATGAAGACGGGGTTGCGGCTGTGGCACTTGCGCAGTTCCTGCATGATTCGCCCGGGCAGGGCGCCGATATAGGTCCGGCGGTGGCCTCGGATGTCGGCCTCGTCGCGGATGCCCCCGAGCGAAACGCGGACGAACTTGCGGCCCATCGCCCGGGCGATGGATCTTCCCAGCGAGGTTTTTCCCACGCCCGGAGGGCCGACGAAGCACAGGATCGGGCTCTTGCCCGTCGGATTGAGTTTGCGGACCGCCAGGAATTCGAGGATGCGCTTCTTGATCTTGGCCAGGTCGTAATGATCGCGATTGAGGATGCGCTGGGCCTGGCTGATGTCGATCCGGTCCTCCGTCAGGACTGACCAGGGCAACTCACAGACCCAGTCGAGATAGGTGCGGATGACGCTGTATTCGGGCGAGGCGGCCGGGATCTTGCTCAGTCGGTCCAGCTCGCGAAGCGCCTCGGCCTCGACGGCCTTGGGCATGGCCGCGTTGGCGATACTCTCCCGCAGCTCCTTGAGTTCCTCGGTTCGCATGTCCTGCTGGCCGAGTTCCGATTGAATGGCCTTGAGCTGTTCCTGTAGGAAGTACTCGCGCTGGCTCTTGTCGATCGAGTCCCGCACGCGGCCCTGGATCTTGTGGCTCAGCTCCAGCACTTCGAGCTGATGGGCGAGGATCACCGAGAGTTCTTCGAGCCGCTTGGCCGGGTCGAGCTCGGCCAGAAGCTCCTGCTTCTTCACCAGGTCCATACTGAGGTTGGCGGCCAGAAAGTCGGCCAGTGCGGAGGGGTCTTCGATGTTCTCCAGCAGCACGGAGGCCTCTTCCGGCACGTTCGGGCTCAGCGCCACCACGCGGTTGGCCGATTGGCGAACGCTGACCATCAGCGCCTGAAGCTGCTTGGTCATTCGTGTTTTTACCGGCAGCAGCCGGATCCTCGCCTTGAGGTACGGCTCGGTGGCGACCCGCTCGACGATCTTGAACCGGGCGATGCCGTGGACGAAGATGTTGACCGATCCCTGGGGCATCTTGATGATCTTGAGCACCGAGGCGGTTGTGCCGACGGAGTAGAGGTCGGCAAAACCCGGCGTGTCGGTGTCCGGATTCCGCTGGGTCAGCAGCCCGATCAGCGATTCGTTCGGTTTGGTATCGGCCAGCAGGGCCTTGCTCCGTTCGCGACCCACCGTCAGCGGCGTGACCGTGCCCGGATAGGCGACCGTATTGCGGATCGGAAGGATACCGATCACGTCGGGAACCTGCAGACCCGAATCGTTCTCGGGTCCCTTGCTCTCCTCGGCATGCACATAGCTGTCGATCTGCGTTGCGTCCTTCGCCATGGCTTCACCAAACCAGTCATTTGTCTCGACGATGAAGAGATTATTCAGATAACTTGCCATGCATTTGCTCGATTCACCTGACGGTCTTACGAGGATCATACGGCAGACCCCTCGATCCTCCCAACGGCAAAAAAAGCCAAAACTGCCGGCGCTACACCAGACCCACACCTTGCGCTTCGAGGGTTCACTCCATCCGCCCCAAGGCGCCTCCTGCGTACTATACGCTCTCTGCAGGACCCTGTCAAAACCCCAATGAAGATACGTCCGGGACGCGGTTGCAGTTTGCAGCTATTCCCGCCAGACCCCGCGATCCGTGGAAGTTGCCGAAGTCCGGCGGCGTGCCGGCGCTGGGTCGGACGAGGAGTTGCCTGGTGACGGTCGCTACTTGATCGCGGCGTGGTACTCCTGGAGACTCTTGACATCGGGCTGCTTCTGGCGGACGGCGGCGATGCCCTTGGCGGCGGCCAGGGCGGCGGCAATCGTCGTGATGTACGGCACTTTGTAGCGGATGGCCGCCTTGCGAATGTACGAGTCGTCGGTCTTGCCGGCCTTGCCCCGGGGTGTGTTGATCACGAGCTGAATCTTGCCGTTCATCACCTCATCGGCGATGTGCGGTCGCTGCTCGAACATCTTGTAGGCCAGTTCCGCCTCGATCCCATTCTTGGCAAGGTACTCCTGCGTTCCGCTGGTGGCCTTGATCTTGAAACCGAGGTCGGCGAACTGACGGGCGACGGCGACGACGGCCTTCTTTTCCTTGTCGGCGACCGTGATCAGCACGGTCCCCTGGACGGGCAGGCGTCCCTGCGCGGCGTCTTCGGCCTTGAAGAAGGCCAGGCCGAAGGAATCGGCCATGCCGAGGACCTCGCCGGTCGAGCGCATCTCGGGCCCGAGCAGGGGGTCGACCTCGGGATAGAAGTAGAACGGGAACACCGATTCCTTGACGCCATAGTGGGGGACGCGGCGCGACTGGAGATTGAGGTTGGCGAGTTTCTTGCCGAGCATGACCTGGGTGGCGATCCGGGCCATCGACAGACCGCAGACCTTGCTCACCAGGGGCACCGTCCGGCTGGCACGTGGATTCGCTTCGAGGATATACACCTTGTCGTTGCAGATCGCGTACTGAATGTTCATCAGGCCCACCACCTTCAGTTCGATCGCGATCCGGCGCGTGTACTCGCAGATGGTGTCGATATGCTTCTGCGGGATCGTGGTCGGAGGGATGACGCAGGCCGAGTCACCCGAATGGATGCCCGCTTCCTCGATGTGCTCCATGACCGCCGGCACGAAGGCGTCGGTCCCGTCGGCGATGGCGTCCGCTTCGGTCTCGATCGCGTTTTCCAGGAAACGGTCGATGAGGATGGGCCGCTCGGGCGAGACGTCCACCGCCGCCTGCATGTAGTGTCGGAGCATCTCCTCGTCGTGCACCACCTGCATGGCGCGGCCGCCCAGCACGAACGACGGACGCACCATCAGCGGATATCCGATCCGCGCGGCGATCTCCAGCGCCTGCTCCGGCGTGCTGGCCATCCCGCTCTCGGGCTGCGGAATCCCGAGCTTCTGCATTTTCTGGCGGAACCGGTCGCGGTCCTCCGCTAGATCGATGGCGTCGGGCGTTGTGCCGATGATTCTCACACCGGCCGCTTCGAGCTCCGAGGCGATGTTCAGCGGGGTCTGGCCCCCGAACTGGCAGATTACCCCTTCGGGCTTCTCCTTCTCGTAGATGCTCAGCACGTCTTCGACCGTCAGCGGCTCGAAGTAGAGTTTGTTCGATGTATCGTAGTCGGTCGAGACCGTTTCGGGGTTGCAGTTGACCATGATTGATTCGATGCCCTCGTCGCGGAGGGCAAACGCCGCGTGGACGCAGCAGTAGTCGAACTCGATGCCCTGGCCGATGCGGTTGGGGCCGCCTCCAAGGACCATGATCTTGCGCTTGGGTGACACGGTCGTGACATCGGGCGCGTTGTACGTCGAGTAGTAGTAGGCCGCGTTCTCCACGCCACTGACGGGCACGGGATGCCAGCCTTCCACCACCCCAAGTCTCTGTCGCTGCCGGCGGATCGCGGTTTCGTTCGTCCCCAGGAGCTTGGCCAGGTAGCGGTCGGCAAAGCCGTCCTTCTTGGCCTGAATCATCAGCGCGTCGGGAAGCGTTTTGCCCTTGTACCGGAGGATCGTCTCTTCGAGCTCGACGAGTTGCTTCATCTGCTCGATGAACCAGTGCTTGATGGAGGTCATCTCGTGCAGGGTCTGCACGTCGGCGCCTTTGCGCAGGGCCTCGTACATGATGAACTGCCGCTCGCTGGAAGGCTCGGTCAACAGACGCATCAGTTCGTCGAGGCTCTTGTGGTAGTAATCGCGGGCGAAACCCAGCCCATAGCGGCCGTCCTCGCGCGAGCGGATCGCCTTCTGGAATGCCTCTTTGTAGGTCTTGCCGATGCTCATGACCTCGCCGACGGCCTTCATCTGGGTACCGAGCCGGTCGGGGAGCCCCTCGAATTTCTCGAATGCCCAGCGGGCGAACTTGACGACGACGTAGTCGCCCGACGGCGTGTATTTGTCGAGCGTTCCGTCGCGCCAGTAGGGGATCTCGTCAAGCGTCAGGCCGCCGGCCAACAGCGCGGAGATCCAGGCGATGGGAAAGCCGGTGGCCTTGGACGCCAGAGCCGACGAGCGGCTCGTACGCGGATTGATCTCGATGACCACGACCCGCCCGGTCTTGGGGTCGTGGGCGAATTGGACGTTGGTACCGCCGATGACCTGGATGGCCTCCACGATATCGTACGAGTATTTCTGGAGTTGCTGCTGCAACGCGGTGCTGATGGTCAGCATGGGGGCCGTGCAGAAGCTGTCGCCGGTGTGGACGCCCATCGCGTCGACGTTCTCGATGAAGCACACGGTGATCATCTGGTTCTTGCTGTCGCGCACGACTTCCAGCTCCAACTCCTCCCAGCCGAGGACGGACTCCTCGACCAGGATCTGGTTGACCAGGCTGGCGCTGAGCCCGCGCTCGGCGATGGCGCGGAACTCCTCCATGTTGTAGGCGAAGCCGCCCCCGGTGCCGCCCATGGTGTAGGCGGGGCGAATCACGCAGGGCAGACCGATCTTCTCGACGGCGGCCTCCGCTTCGTTCATGGTGTTGGCGATGAGGCTTCGGGGCATGTCGATGCCGAGCTTGGTCATCGTGTCCTTGAAGGCCTGGCGGTCCTCCCCTCGCTTGATCGCGTCGACCTGGACGCCGATGATCTTGACGCCGTACTTGTCGAGCACGCCGGCCCGCGCCAGTTCACTGCTGAGATTGAGGCCGGACTGGCCTCCCAGGTTCGGCAGCAGGGCGTCCGGACGTTCCTTGGCGACAATCTTTGTGACGCTTTCGAGCGTCAGCGGCTCGATATACGTCACGTCGGCCATGCCCGGGTCCGTCATGATGGTGGCCGGGTTGGAGTTGACCAGGACGATTGTGTAGCCCAGACTTCGCAGGGCCTTGCAGGCCTGGGTGCCTGAGTAGTCAAACTCGCAGGCTTGGCCGATCACGATGGGACCGGATCCGATAATCATGACCTTCTTGAGGTCGGTGCGCTTTGGCATTGAGTTATCTCCTGTAGAAGACAGATCTCACACGGAGACCGCTGGGTGTCAAACAGGCCGGCGGGATTAGAGCAGATGGAAAGCCCGTTGTCAAACGCCAAAGGGAACGCCAAAGACGGATGGTCGAAACGCGGATTCGCAGAGGGAAACTCGTGTGTGGGACGCCGCATCCCTGAGCAGACGGGAAACGGCGGGCCGGGGCCGATCGCCCCGGACGCCGGAGACAGCGTCTATCGCCGCTTCCACGACCCCCGATATTCATCGGGGCGCTGTCTCCGGCGAAGGGTCTGGCAGGCCCCTGCTCGGCCTGCCGCGAACGGGTCCATTGCGGCGGACCTCAGGCTCGTTCGGGCCCTGGATCGGTGGGCTCGTTGGGATCGTCGCCCAGAAGAAGGATCAGCCCGTGCGACCAACCGGCCCTTTCCGGCCCGGGCTCATTGGGATCGTCGCCCACGAGGACGAGCCCCTGCGAGCAGCACGCCCTCTCGGGTCCGGGCTCGGACGGCCCGTTGGGGTCGTCGTCCAGCCAGATCCAGCCGTTCGCCGAGGAGCTGCACTCGGGTCCCGGCTCCTGATTCGGGTCATTGGGATCGTCCACCGCCAACCAGATCACGTCCGCTCTGACCGAGGGAACGAACGTGATGTACTGGTGGGCGAGCACCGAGGCCAGCAGCAACAGCAGCAGGGTAAGTGTTCTGACAGAGACTCTTTGCATATCCTTTCCTTTCGTTGTGATGGGGTACTACGTTATCGGCTACTTCTGGTTACAACAGGTCAGACACTCTCGGTATACGTACTCTGATCGGGTTTGATGACAATGGGACTGGTGATGCCGCTGGGCAGCATGGTGTCCTCATCCGGAGTGATGCTGATGACGCCGATATCGCCCAGTTCGGTGGTCTCCGAGCCGCCGTCGTCCAGCGTGGCACCGATGTTCGTGACGTATCCGGAGGAATACGGGGTCGTGTCGAACATCGAGATGATCGTCCCGTAGATCTGTGCGTTTCCGCGAACATCCACAATGCCTCCGACGATGGCGCCGGTCAGGACGTTGTTGTCGCTCTGTTGCGGATTGGTGTTGCCCAGGTTCACGTTGAAGTGCGGAGCGAGGATCGTGGCCTCCTGGATGGCGGACTGGTTGTTGAAGGTCGCCGCGCCGGTGAAATAGAGGCAGTTTCGCTGCCAGTTGAACGGTTGGGGCGTCTCGGTGACGATCACGCCGTTGAACGTGCAGTCCTGGAATCGCACGTTGTTGGTGTAGGAGGTCTGGCTCGTGCTGGTCGGGCTGCAATCGATGTAGAGGATGCCGTTGAAGGTGCAGTTGCGGAACAGCGCCTGGCGTCCGCGTGGCAGCGAGGCGTTGGTAAACGTCATGTTCTCATACACATGCCGTGTCAGCTTGAGGCTGCTGCTGCTCTGCGGCGCCGCGTAGTTTCCCGCCGCATGAGGGAAGTACTCGGTCACTCGATTGGCGGTGGGGCAGCTCGGGATTTCGGTCAGTCCCGAGGTGTAGCAGTCCGTGTTGTAGTCTGAGATGCTCATGCCGGGCACATCGGTGCCCTGCGGCTGGCCGTAATTGATACCCTCGTGGTAGGCCTGAATCTCGTCATCGGGGCTGTAGTAGCGATCGGCGTAATTGGTGCCCAGCGGATTGCCGTCGGTATCGAAGGGTAGTCCGTTGGCGTCCAGCGTCTCCAACTGATAGCCCTCGGCGAGGATGTCCTCGAGGTCCAGGACGGTATTGATGGTGCCGAGAACCTTCGAATCGCTGGTCATGTTGAACGGACTGATTTCGGGGCGATTCCACGAGCTGTAGAGGTCGCCGTGAATGGTGGTGTTTCCGGTCAGCCACATCCGGCCGCGGCTGGCGATCGCGTACGTCAGGACCTCGCGGTCCTTGGTGATGGCCATTGTAATGCCCACCTTACGCGTCGCGCCGCCGTTGGCTCCGGTCGACTCCAGGTGAATCGTACGCGGATTGCTGGCGTCTCGACAAAAACGCATGTCGAACGTGACGGTCCCACCGTCGCACGTCATGCCCTGGATCGTCAGCTCGTTGGCGTCGTAGGACACGGTCTTGCCGTCGAGCGCCTGGTTCTGCGCGTAGGAACACAAGGTGTTCCAGACCTGGTTGGCCTGCGCATCGGTGACCTGATTCATGTTGGTTTCGCCCAGGCTGACGGTGTGGACGATGTACTTGGCGCACTCGAGACCGGACTGGGCGGCGAGCAACGCGGTGTTGAGTTTGTGCTGGTTGGAGGCCACCTGGACGTTGGCCCCGGACAGGGCGGCCAGGGAGACCGCCAGAGCCGAGAAGACCAGAACGAAGATCATCGACAGAATGAGTGTGACGCCCCTGGACCTGTGGTGGTGCTTACCTGCCGCAGACATGTGTTTCCCCCCGGAAAACATCCTGTTGTGTGACGCTGCTGCTCTTCTATGATCCATATTAACTATAGGATACAATCGAGCGTCTGCAAAACGTCCGTGCGATTCGCAGGGGCAGATGTCTTGGGGCTGCCTATATCGGACCTGTCGGGGTGCCGGCGCGCCGGGGTATTCGCACACGGGGCCCTTGTCCACGGGTCGTTCTTTGCTCAGATGCACTCGCGGTAGCTGTCGGGCGTGAATTCGAGCGTGGTTTCCGGCTCGAAGCCGGCGGGGATCTTGTCTCGCCCGGAGCGGTTGAACACAAGGTCTGTGTTGCCCGCCAGCTCCATGCGGTCGTCGGAGTAATTGATGATCGAGCCGTTGATCGTTCCGCCGGCGTGCCCGTAGAATCGCACGCCGCTGGCGGCAATGACCCCGTTGATCATGCTGGCGTTTCCGCCGAACGCCACGCTGAACCCCGGCGCGATGATGAACGTCCCGGCTTCTTCCGTGAGCGCTCCGAACTCCTCCTCGGACAAGGTGGAGACGTCACGACTGACCACGGTTCCGCCGAAATCGACCTGATTGAGCTCGGAGGGGGCCTCCAAGTGTCCCTCGGCCACGATCATGCCGTTGATCGTCGCGTTGCCGACAAAGCGGACGATGTTGGGCTGGCGGATGTACATGATGCCGTTGATGGTTGTGTTTCCCGTGAACTGCGGATTGGTGTTGGGCGGGATCTCGACATTCGCCAGGGTGGTGTTTGAGGTCGGATCGCCCGGCTGAAACGTTGTCTGGATGTACTGGACGAAGTCCTGTGGGTTGGGAACGGGGAAGGTGCAGGCATCGGCGCCGACGGTGATGTATTGTGCGGCGGCCGCCCCGCTGGCACCGTACACGGAACTGCTGTTGGCAATGTCGACGTAGGCCAGACCGTTGGCGATGGTCACTTTGCCCGCGATGGAAGACTTGCCGATCATTTCGAGCGCCAGGGCGCTGCGGAAGCTCTCGATGTAGATATCGGCCCAGAATTTCTCGTTGAATGTTTCGATGTCCACGTTGCCCTGAGTCATCAGGGGGCCCCGCGTGGCGATGCCGTAATCGAAGATGGGGTTGCCGATTTCCTTGAACTGGTAGCTGACGGCCACGCGTTTGGTGGCCCGGCCGCCGCAGCCGGTGATCGTGAGGTCGATGGCCTCGTAGTTGGGCGTGCCGTCGGCGTTGACACCGTAGGTCAGCGCCGCGGCGAAGGCTGTGTTGGTCGCGGCGTTCAGGCGGACCTGCGGTATGATGATTGTGTCGTCCTGATACGAGACGTCGATGTTCGGCAGGTCGGCGAATGTGTCCTCCAGTTGGTGGAAGAGGCTTTCCAGCCGGGCCGCGGGCGCGCCGCCGGGAAGGCTGATGTCGTGGAGGTAGTACCGCAGGATTTCAAGACCGGAATGGGCGCTGGCCAGGGCCCGGCCGCCCTGACACTGGTTGTTCGCTACCTGAACGTTGACACCGGACAGCGTCGCCATCGCGACGGCCAGCGAGGCGAATACGCCCAGGAAGATCAGCGACAAGACCAGCGCAGAACCACGACGACGGCTGATGGCGATACCCAAGGACGGTTTCATTTCTTCCTCCGATGCTGCTCGAAGGGTTCAATCAGGGGCGCCTACCTTCAAATGCTCTATTAAACAATAGAGAATCACCGGCAGCGATGGCAATAGCCGATGGCTAAAGAAGGTGAGTAAATGGCGACAAACGGGGACCATTATTCCGCGTCGTCCCGCTCGGCGAAGTAGCTGCTGCGGGCGAAGGGCGCGGACTGGACCCAGGCGAATCCGACGTTTCGCGCCTGCTGCGCCCACCAATCAAATCTTTCCGGACGCACATATTCGGCCACATCGAGCGAATCCCCGGAGGGTTTTAGGTATTGGCCGATGGTGATGCGCCGGCAGCCGACCGCTCGCAGGTCGCGCAGGACCTGCATCACCTCGTCGTCGGTTTCGCCCAATCCGAGCATGATCGACGACTTGGTGGGGATGCCGGGAAATCGCCGGGCCGCCATTTCCAGCAGGCGCAGGGAGAGCCGGTAGTTGCCGCCGGAGCGAGCCTTCGGATAGAGCGAAGGGACCGTCTCGACGTTGTGCGCAAACACGAAAGGCAGCACGTCGGCCAGGATGTCCAGTGCCTCCGACTGCTTGTCACGAAAATCGGGCGTGAGAATCTCGAATCGCACGGAAGGGCACTGCGTCCGCACCTCGGCGATGCAGTCGCGGAAGTGTCCGGCGCCTCCGTCGGGCAGGTCGTCCCGATTGACGCTGGTCATCACGAGATACTTCAAGCCCATCCGCCGGACCATCTGCGCCAGGCGCGCCGGCTCGGTGGGGTCGGGCGGCTCGGGTTTGCCTGTGGCCACCGAGCAGAACTTGCAGTTCCGCGTGCAGATGTTGCCCAGGATCAGGACGGTCGCGGTGCCCCGGCCCCAGCATTCGCCCTTGTTGGGGCAGTTCGCATGGTCGCAGATCGTCTCGATGTGCAGCGATTCGAGCGTCCGCTCGGTGTGCTGAAAGCTGTGCCCGGCGGGCCAGGGCCGTCGCAGCCAGGGCGGCAGTCGTTTGGCGTTGCTGCTCATGGTCGTGATCCGCCCAGGTAGTGCGGAAGCAGTTCTCTCAGACGCGCCTTGATCGCGCGCATGTCGCAGGGCCGGCCGGTTTCGTTCTCGACGGAGGTCATCTCGACGCCGTCGAGGCCGCAGGGCACCATTACGTTGAACAGACTCAGGTCGTTGCAGATGTTGATGGCCATGCCGTGATACGTCACGAACCGGCGGACGCGCACGCCGACCGAGGCGATCTTCCTGCCGCCGGCCCAGAGCCCCGGAAAGCCTTTTCGCCTTTCGGCCGCGACGCCCGCCCACGCGAGCAGGTTGATGCCGATGGCTTCCAGCGTCCGGACGTATTCGCCGACGCCCAGACCCCGCGGTTGAAGGTGAAGAATGGGATAGAATACCAACTGGCCCGGGTTGTGGGCGGTGGCGCCGCCGCCGCGACGAATCTCGACCACGTCGATACCGCGCCGCATCAGCTCCTCCGGCCCGACCAGCAGCCTGTTGGCGCTGCGGCGGGCTCCCAGCGTGATGACGGGCGGATGCTCGACGAGGAGCACGGTGTCTCCGATCCGGCCGGCCTGACGCTGCTCGTTCAGCTCCTGTTGCAGGGCCAGAACCTCGCGATAGTCGGCCAGACCCAGGTCGTGCACCTGCGGTGCAGCCGCGGTGGTTCGCTCGATCTGGATGTTACGCGCCACCCTCAGGCTCTCCTTACGTGTCATTCCAGGAGCAGTTCTCCCAGGGCCTCGTGAATCGCGTCTTCGAGCGTCTCGGAGATCGTCGGGTGCGGGAACGTGATCTGGCGGATCGGCTCGCACGTGCCGATCAGCGTCCGGGCGAACGCCACGAACTCGGTCGCCAGCGGCCCGACCATCGTGACGCCCACGATCTCGTTGATCGCGTTGTCGCGGATGGCATGAATCTGGCCATTCGTGTCGTTCTCGGCAACGCTGCGTCCATTGGCCTTGTAGAAGCCCTTGCCCACCGAAATGTCCAGGCCCTCCGCCTGGCAGGCGGCCTCGGTCTTGCCCACCGATGCGACCTCGGGAAACGTAAAGATGACACGTGGGATCAGGTTGTAGTCGAGCACCTCTTCGCTGCTGCCGGTCGCGTTGGCAGCGGCGACCTCCGCTTCGGCGGTCGCCCCGTGCGCCAGGTATGTGGTGCCGACGACGTCACCGACCGCATAGACACCCGGCACATTCGTCTCCATTTTCCTGTTGACCCTGATGGCCGATCCGTTCATTTCGAGCCCGAGGGCCGAGACGATGGCCTTGTCCACGGCGGCGCGCCGCCCGACGGCCACGAGCACGCGTTCGGCCTCGATGGATTGCCCGCCGTCGAGGTTCACCTTCGCCGCCGACGGACCTTTCTCCACGCCGGTGACCTTTCGCCCGGTTAGCACCTCGATGCCGAGGCCCTTGAACTCGCGTTCGACCAGCCGGCTCGCCCACGAATCGAGCATGGGCAGCAGACTCTCGAGCGCCTCGACGATGGTGACCTTGGAGCCCATTGCGGCATACGCGCAGCCCAGCTCGCAGCCGATCACGCCGCCTCCGACGACGACCATCGACCTGGGAATCTCCGGCAGCGACAGCGCCTCTGTGCTGCTGATGACGATCTTGCCGTCGAACGGAATGCTCGGGATCTGGATCGATTCGGAGCCGGTCGCCAGGATGAGTTTGCCCGCTTCGAGATCGGTCTTCTGCCCGTTGCCCTCGACCGTGACCTTCGTCGGCGAGTGAACGGTCGCCGTCCCTTCGAGATAGGCGATTTTGCCGGACTTCATCCCACCCTGCATGCCTTTCCGCAGGCTCGCGATGATGCTTTCGCGGCGTTGCTGGATCTTGGGCCAGTTGGGAGTCGCCGACGGGATGTCGATGCCCATCTCCGAGGCGCTGCGCGCTTTCATCAGCAGGTGGGCCGAAGCCAGCAGGGTCTTGGACGGGATGCAGCCCCAGTTCAGGCAGGTGCCTCCGATGAACTCCTTCTCGACCAGGGCCACCGATGCCCCTCGCTGGGCGCAGCGTCTGGCGGCCCTGGCGCCGCCGGGACCGGCCCCGATCACCACAACGTCAAACCTCTCGGCCATGCTCGACTACCTCACTACAGGTTGGCATTTTGTCGTCCGATGCTCCTCGCACGCCGGCACCCCCGGCGCGAGGGCACAGTATAGCACAACGCCTCCAGATGGCAAACCGCAACCGTCTTCGTTCGTCGTGTGCCCGTGAGGGCATATGCATCTGCAGGAAAACCCATGGAGCCGACGGGATGTAACGCCTTACGGCGTCACTACAAACGGAGCCTTCCTGGGGGCCAGGAGCTGGAATTCCCAGATGGTCGGGCCGTCGGTGGCTTCGAGGATGTTCAGCCGGATGCGCTGGGCGGTGATAGGCTCGAAACCGGCGGTGAATTCCTCGCCGATTCGCCGGCCCTCGTGGAAGGTCACCCAGCTTCCATTGTCAGCATATTGCAGTTCGAATCGCCGGACGCGGTCGTAGGCCTCGCTCAGCATCACCTTCGAGATCGTCTGGGGTTGGCCCAGGTCCACCTCCAGCCACGCCTGTTTGACGCCCGCATCCGTCGCCCACCGCGTGCCGGGGTCGTCGTCGAAGGCCTTGTCCGGGCCGTAGGCATCACTGTTCTGGAATATGTTGGAGGCCGAGGCCTTCTTGCCGGCGGCCAGCGAAGCGGAGGGCAACGCCAGCGGTTCAATGTCCGCTGCCGGACCGTCAAGCGTCAGCTCCACGATCGTGTCGATGGGGTCACGGTGCTCTTCGCGCACCCCGATAACGATCGCGTCGCCGGTCTGGCGGACCTTGACGGAGCCGCCAGTCAGGAGCGACGCACTGACGATGCCCTTGGGCAACGGCGGCAGCGTGACGGTCTCGTCGCGCCAGTCGAGGATGTGGACGTAGATGGTGTTGCCTCGGTGGGTGCTGGCCAGGGAGGCGGTAGTTTTGAAGGGGCCGCCGCGAGTGCCGTAGATAGTCTGGCCGTACTTGGCGAGCCATTGGCCCATCTCGAGCAGGCGATCCACCTGACGCGGCTCAATCCGCCCATCGGGCATGGGCCCGACGTTGAACAGCAGGTTCCCATCGCCTCCGACGACGCGGACGAGCGTCTGGATGCACTCCTTCTCGGATTTCATCACGTCGTTGGGCTTCCAGGCCCACTGCTGGCAGATGGTCATGCAGGTTTCCCATGGCCGATCGTTTTGGAAATTGCCGATGCGCTGCTCCGGCGTGTCGTAGTCGCCGGCCTGGCCACCCTTGCTCACGCGGTTGTTGATCACGAGATTTGGCTGGAGGCCCTTGAGATACGCATACAGTTCGTCGCCGTATTCGAGCGTCCAGGGCTCCTCCCACTGGCCGTCGAACCACATGATGCCCAGCGGGCCGTAGTTCTCGATGATCTCCCTCGTCTGGTTCTTGAGGTACTGGAAGTAACGCGGCATGTTGGGATTCGGCTTTTTCGTGCTGCCGCCGGGACTGCCCAGCGGATAGTCCGGATGGTACCAGTCGCAGATCGAGTGGTACGTACAGAACTGGATGCCGTGCTCGGCGCAGGCGTCGGCCAGCTCACGCATCACATCCCGCCCGAAAGGCGTGTTGCCGATGTGGTAGTCGGTGTACTTCGACGGCCACAGGCAGAACCCGTCGTGGTGCTTGGACGTCAGGACGAGGTAGCGCATCCCCGCTTCCTTGGCGGTGGTGACCCACGCCTGAGCGTCGAACAGCGTGGGATTGAAATGCTTATAGAGCTGGTCGTATTCCTCGATCGGCACCTGTTGCCCGCGCGACCAGCCGATCTCGGTCCCTTTGAGGCTGACCGGGCCCCAATGCACAAAAAGCCCGAACTTCAGGTCCCGCCACGCCTGCATCGCCTCGCTCTCGGTGGCAGGGCACGGCGAGGCCCAAGCCGCGACGATGCACAGAACGATCCCCAATACGCCCGCTGTCCGATTGTGTCCGCACGTTGTCATAGACCGGCTCCTTTCGATGGATTCGTGTCGTGTGCACCCAGTATACTCGCCCATCGCCCGCCACGAAACAACGGATCCCAGCGAGAACCCTGCGGTGTTCTGTTTGTCCAAGACGCCGAGATGCTGCCTCAGGGTCGCGGGTCACTTCAGGAGGGTGGTGTGGGCGGCGTCGAACATGCGGACCCCTCCACGGTCGAGCTGGAGGATCAGGCCGTTGGCCGGATCGATCCCGATGCAGTGGCCGGTGAAGGCTCGACCGTCATACGAGAGCGTCACACGCTGCCCCAACTGCGTGCTCAAGTCGCTCCAGGTTTTGATGACTTGTTCCTTGTTCTCTTCGGCAGTTCGCAGCCATTGGTCCAGCGACGCGAGCGTCCGCCGCGCCAGCGTGATGCGGTCGCATCGCCCCCCCGCAACCAGATCGAGGCTGGTGGCGACGTCCCGCAATTCCGGCGGGAACGAATCGGTGCTCTGATGGCAGTTGATCCCAACTCCGATGACGGTCGTATCTCGTATCTCCCCTCGGCTTCGCTCGGGGCAGGCCTGGTTCGTATCTCGTGAGGAACCGCGGGAGCTTCCAGGCGGTCGAGATACGAGATTCGAGATACGAGATACGCGCTTGGATTCGACGAGGATGCCGCAGACCTTCTTGTCTGCCAAGAGAACATCATTGGGCCACTTGATCCGGGCTCGGTGGCCGCCGACCGTGCCCAAGGCCTCCGCAACCGCCACCGCGCAGGTCAGGGACAGCAGCTCACCGGCCGGCGGGCAGCCGATCAGCAGCACGGAGAACAGAAGGCTTTCGCCGTACGGGCTTTGCCAGGAGGCGCCGGTGCGGCCCCGCCCGGCGGTCTGCTCCTCGGCGAAGACCACAAGGCCGTCATTGTCCTGGTGCGTGGCGCAGGCGGCCGCAACGTCGTTCGTGCTGCCCGTGCGCTCGTAAACGAGCACTTGGCGTCCGATCCGTCGGGTCTTGAGCTTGAAGCGGATCCTGTCCGGGTCGAGTCGGTCGTCACGTGGCATGCGGATCGCTTACTTGTCCAGTCCGATATCGACCGCGGCGGCCGAGTGGGTGATCGCGCCGATGGCGATGCGGTCCACCCCGCACTGCGCGATCGCCGAGACGTTGTCCAGCGTGATATTGCCGGAGGCCTCCAGCAGCGGCTTGTTGCCCTTGCCGCACATCTCGTCGCGCATCTCCACGGCGTGTTTGAGCTGCCACTGGCCCATGTTATCCAGCAGGACGATGTCGATGCCCGGGATCTTCAGAACGTGGTTCAACTGATGATCGACGTGGTCTACTTCGACCGCGACAAACGAGAGCCCTTGGATGTTTTTGGCGTCCTCGACGACGCGTTTAAGCCGCAACGGGAAGTTCTTGCCCAACTCGGCGAGGTGGTTGTCCTTGATGAGAATGCCATCGTAGAGCCCGAAACGATGGTTGTATCCTCCGCCGCAGGTGACGGCGTACTTCTCCAGCAGACGCCAGCCCGGCAGGGTCTTGCGCGTATCGTAGATCTTGGCCTTGGTGCCGCGAACGGCGCGCACGTACTTGTGCGTGGTCGTCGCGATGCCGCTGAGACGCTGGAGGAAGTTCAGCAGGACGCGCTCGGCGCTGAGCATGGCGCGCAGGGGCCCTTCGATCGTCGCCAGTCGGCTGCCCACGTGGGCGATCTGGCCGTCTCGGACATGGGCGGTCATCTTCAGACGCGGATCGTACTGTCGGAGGATCTCTTCGAGCACGGGCACGCCGCACACCACAATCTCCTCTCGCGAGACGACGGTCGCCCGCGTGGTTGAGTCGTCGGGAAACAACAGTTCGGTTGTCACGTCGCCTCGACCGAGATCCTCTGCGATAGCCATCTGGATCAGGGGACGCACCTGCGCGATATTCAGTTTCTTCATTTCTTCCCTACCTGTCGGTCGGCACCGTGCCGGTTTGGCGGTGGACCCCGTACCTATGCCTTCCCGCGCCGCGTCTGTTTCTTGGTGGCCAGAAAGGTGCTCTTTTTCCTGTGCGAATCGGCGAGCACCAACTCCGGCAGCTCTTTCAATTCGCGCAACTGATCCCGCAATGCCGCCGCCCGCTCGAAATCGAGGGTTTCGGCGGCCTCCAGCATCTCCCGCTCGATCTGTCCGGCCAACTCGATCTTGTCGTATTCGGAGTCTCCGAGTCGAATCGCCTCCTGGGCGACCCGTCGGGCTTTGACCTGCTCGGTCAGGCTGTTGCGGATTTCTTTCTTGATCGTTTCCGGCGTGATGTTGTGTTCCTGATTGTACGCCAGTTGGATTGTACGTCGCCGCCGGGTTTCGTCAATGGCTTTTCGCATCGATTCGGTAATCGTGTCGGCGTACAGCAGGACGGTGGCGTTGACGTTTCGGGCGGTACGCCCGATGGTCTGGATCAGGGAGGTCTGGCTGCGCAGGAACCCTTCCTTGTCGGCGTCGAGAATGGCCACGCAGGAGACTTCCGGCAGGTCGAGACCTTCGCGCAGCAGGTTGACGCCCACGAGCACGTCGAACTCCCCGTGCCGCAGGTCCCGCAGGATGTCGATCCGTTCGAGGGTGTCGATCTCGCTGTGGAGATACCGGCAGCGATAGCCGCGTTTGGTGATGTAGCCGGCCAGGTTTTCCGCCATCCGCTTGGTCAGCGTGGTCGCCAGCACGCGCTCGTGGGCCTCCACCCGCCGGGCGATCTCTTCGAGCAGATGCTCGACCTGGTTGGTCGCCGGATGGACGAAGATCTCCGGATCGAGCAGGCCGGTCGGGCGGATGATCTGCTCGACCACCTCGCCGCCACACAGCTCCAGCTCGAACGGAGCGGGGGTGGCCGAGACGAACACGACCTGCGACCAGTTCTCCTGGAACTCTTCGAACCGCAGCGGGCGGTTGTCCATCGCGCTGGGCAGGCGGAAGCCGTGCTCCACGAGCACCTTCTTGCGGTTGTGGTCGCCCGCCCACATGGCGCGCAACTGCGGGATGGTGACGTGAGACTCGTCGATGAACAGCAGGAAGTCCTTGGGGAAGTAGTCGATCAGCGTATAGGGCCTGGCCCCCGGTGGCAGCCCCGCCAGGTGCCGCGCGTAGTTCTCGATCCCGCTGCAGTAGCCGACCTCCTGGATCATCTCGATGTCGTACATGGTCCGTGCCTGGAGCCGCTGGGCTTCGAGAAGCTTGGCCTGGCTGCGCAGCTCAGCCAGCCGCTGGGCCAGTTCGGCGCGGATGCCTTCGACGGCCTCGGCGATGCGGTCGGCCGGCATGATGTAGTGTTGTGCCGGATAGATGAATACCTGACTTTCGACCGCCAGGATCTCGGACGAGACGGGATTGATATAACTGATCCGTTCGATCTCGTCGCCGAAGAACTCGATGCGGATCGCGAACGATTCATAGGATGGATACAGCTCGACCACGTCGCCTCGAACGCGGAACGTCCCGCGCTGGAAGTCGAGGTCGTTCCGCGTGTACTGGATGTCGGCCAGTTTGCCGAGCAGGGTGTTGCGGTCGCAGGTTTCGCCGGTGCGGACGACGACCATGCTGGCCTTGTAGGCTTCCGGCGAACCGAGCCCGAAGATGCAGGAGACCGAGGCGACCACGATGCAGTCGCGCCGCGTCGAGAGGCTGGTCGTCGCCGAAAGCCTCAGTCGATCCAGGTCGGCATTTCGGGAGGCATCCTTCTCGATGTAGATGTCGCGTTGCGGGATGTAGGCCTCGGGCTGGTAGTAGTCATAGTAGCTGACGAAGTACTCGACCGCGTTCTCGGGGAACAGCTCGCGGAACTCCTCGTAGAGCTGGGCGGCGAGCGTCTTGTTGTGGGAGATGACCAGAACGGGCCGGTCGAACTGGGCGATGACGTTGGCCATGGTGAAGGTCTTGCCGCTTCCGGTGACTCCCATGAGGGTCTGGAACTTCCGTCCGGCGCGCAGGCCCGCAACGAGCCGCTCGATGGCCTGCGGCTGGTCCCCGGAGGGCTTGAACCGCTTGTTCAGCTTGAATCTGCCCATACGCAATTGTGGTGGGAGGAATTGTAACCGGTCGAGGGGTGGAATTCACGATCTTTCTGTGATGGTCGGACCCCTGGCACACGAGCCGCCGGTGCGCGACTGTGCCCACCGCAGATGCGAAAGCGCTCGTGTGGCGGAGCCGGGACAATTACTTCGACGCCGGCACCGAGTGGGTGATGCCCACGATCATGGCCTGGCCATACCGCTCCCACAGGGCGTCCTCGCTCAGACTGGAGGCGGTCGACGGCAGCTCCAGAGTGATCGTCGGGATGCCGAGTTCCTCGCCCGTATAGGCGCCGAGCGAACCGGGCCTGGCGCCCAGCTTCTTGACCGGCAGTCGGCAGGACGAGGCGATGGCGGCCGCCAGGGCCTTGCCGGGGCCATCATAGTCGATGCAACTGAGCGGCTGGTGGAGCGACAGGATGCGGTTCGGGCTGAACTCCTCGATTGCGGCCTGGAGCGCCCGGCTTTCCGGTTCGGACAGCGATTGGTGCCCGTTGGTGCCGTTGTTGACGCGGTTGGATGCCTCGAAATTGCGATTCAGGTCGACGCCGCGAATGTTCTCCCGCGTTCCGGCGGCCATGCCGTCCGGATTGGCCACGGGGATGATGACGACGCGACGGCCATCCAACAGGTCCGGGTTGGTCGCCAGGTGATCGGCCAGTCTCTTGACGAGCGGAGTCCCTGCCGGCTCGTTGCCGTGGATCGTTGCGATTACAAGCGTCGTGTCCGTTCCGTCGCCCAGGACCTGAGCGGTAATGGCCCGGCCCTGGACCGAGCGTCCCAGCACGCGGTATCGCGGGATCAACTGCGGTGTGGGCATGGCCACCGGCCGGTCCTCGCCGATGACGCGAGGTCTTGGCTCGGGCTCGTAGCATCCCGGCAGCGCCACCACAGCAAGCAGCAACGTGCAGACCAACCAGATCGACCGTCCTTTGTCCATATCGCCTATTCCTTCATGTTACCCCAGACTGTAGAATGGCGGGAATATAACGGATCGCCGTTCCCAATGCAACATAGAAAACGCCGACGGCTGTAAGCTCTTTCCCGGCCCACTCTGTTTTTGCCTGTCGCGCACTTTGCAGATCGCCCGCCATCCTCGGCAAGGGGCCTCGAAACGCATATAGGCCAGCCGGTCCGGACCGACAGCGACGGGCCTGAGAAAGGATGAATGACTTGAAACCCTGTATCGAACTGGCGTCGACGACTACGCCGGACGGAAAGAGAATGGTGCTTTCGCGACACGACTGCGACTTCTTCATCGCTGTGGACGGCCGACAGTTGATGACCAGCCGCGAGCACGAATCGGAGCTGGAACTGGCCCGTTTGGGGTGCGAGAAGATCAGGAACAGACCATGCCCCGTCGTCCTGATCGGCGGACTGGGCATGGGCTACACGCTGCGTCAGACGCTTGATCTGCTGCCGCCAGCGGCCCGCGTCATTGTGGCCGAACTGATACCCGACGTCGTTCGCTGGAATCAGGAGTTTCTGTGCCAATTGACGGACCACCCGCTGCGAGACAGCAGGGTAACGGTCGAATCGTGCGATGTCGCGCAGGTGATTCGCCGCTCCGAGAGCGCGTTCGACGCCATCCTGCTCGACGTGGACAACGGGCCCGGTGCGACGACCTATGCCGGAAACGAGGGGCTTTACGGTCCAATGGGGATCAGCGCAGCGATGAGGGCCCTTCGCCCGGGCGGCTGTCTGGCGATCTGGTCGGTCGACGCCGATTCCCGGTTCGAAGGATGCCTTCGACGCGAGGGCTTCCAGGTCCGCAGCTTCCGCGTCCGTGCCTACGCGCAGGCCAAGAACCGCTCCCGCTGCGTCTGGGTGGTGGCGCAGAATGTCCGCGCGCTGCCTGATGGTTCCACCCCCGACAAGGCGCAGGACGGGCCTACGCTTTCGCGATGCCGGTGAACGGGAAATGGGCCAGGATCGCCCGGCCGCCAAGGTGGCGTTCGATTCGCATCAGCTCGTTGTACTCGGCGACGCGCTCGGACCGCGAGACCGAACCGATCTTGACCTGGCCGACGCCGGTGCCGACGCCGAAATCGGCCTCGAAAGGCATCTCCGTCTCGCCTGAGCGGTGGGATACGATGGCGGTAAGCCCGTTGTCGAGTGCCAGATGGACCGTGTCGAGCGTCTCGGTGATCGTGCCGATCTGGTTGGCTTTGATCAGAACGCAGTTGGCGGCGTTCTTTTCGATCCCGATCCGCACACGCTGCGGGTTCGTGGCGAACAGGTCGTCGCCGACGATCTGAACCTTGTTCCGCGTCTTCTCTTTGAGCAGGGCAAAGCCGTCCCAGTCCTCTTCGTCCAGACCATCTTCAATCGAGACGATCGGATACCGGCCGGCCCACTCGACGAACAGATCGACCATCTCGGCCGAGGTGAGCGACATGCCGTCCTTGGTCAGGTGATACTTGCCGTCCTCATACAGTTCGGAAGCCGCCGGGTCCAGGGCGATCGCGATGTCCTCGCCGGGGGTATGGCCCGCCCGTTCGAGCGCCTGCATGATGAGTTTGAGCGGCTCCTCGTTGGATTCGACCGGCGGCGCGTAGCCTCCCTCGTCGCCGACGGTGGTGGGCCAGCCGCGTTCACGAATGATGCCCCGCAGTTCGTGGAACGTCTCGGCGGCCCAGCGCGTCGCCTCGGCGAATGTCGGTGCGCCGATCGGTACGATCATGTACTCCTGGAAATCCGACGAGCCGATAGCGTGCTTGCCCCCGTTCAGGACATTGATCAGCGGAATGGGCATGGTAAAGGGCTCTTTGGCGGGTTTGCCGAAGACCTCAGCGACGTATTCGTAGAATTGCATGCGCCGGGCCACGGCGCCCGCCCGCAGGCAGGCGATCGAGACCGCCAGGATAGCGTTGGCGCCCAGGTGAGACTTATTATCGGTGCCGTCCAGTTCGATCATCTTCTGGTCAATGCCCCGCTGGTCGGTCACGTCGTGTCCGATCAGGGCCGGAGCGATGATGCCGTTGATGTTGCGGACCGCCTTGAGCACCCCTTTGCCGCGGTAGCGCTGCGGTTCGTTGTCCCTCAGCTCGACGGCTTCGTACTTGCCCGTCGAGGCGCCGGAAGGCACCATGCCGGAAACGCGCGTGTACCGATCCAGGTAAACTGTTGCTTCCACAGTAGGGTTGCCGCGTGAGTCCAGAAGTTCCTGCGCTGTGATCTGGAAAATGTCCATTGTCCTTACCCCTCGATTCGTGGCGTTGTCATAAAACGTCAACGTTTCTTGCTGATGCCCGGACAGTATACGCGATCCGCCTGGGCTTCGGTAGCCCCGAATCGGGAAAGGGTTTCCATCTCAGGCGAGGCGGACGCCGGGATTTGGACGGGCCGGGTTTTGAGGTCATAATTTGGTAACGGGGCGTCCTTACCCCGTTCGGATCGCCGTGCGACTCGGCTATGACCCGGGACTACGGCGCATCGCACCGTGAGCACCGGAGGAGAAGGATGGTAGGGCAACGAATCACGGGTCGCCCGGCGACCTTCGCGGGCCTGGTTCTGGCCTTTCTGTTGCTTTCGGCCGCCGCCAGTCTGGCGGACGCGTACCGTCATGGTTTCCGACGCATCTCCGATAGTAGCGCTGTCGATGTGGCCTCCCAGCTTTCCGTCGACATCGCCGGTTATGGGTCCAACCAGGTCGTTTTCACGTTTCAGAACTCCGGGGTGGTTGCGTCGGGCGCGGTGATCGCCGACATCTACTTCGACGACCGCGCGGGCCTGCTGCTGAGCCTGGACGGTATCCTCGACCGCGACTACGACAAGAAACAGTATCCGGGGGTGGATTTCAGCACGCCGGCCAAGCCGTTGAACCTCCCCGGCGGCAAGAGCATCGACCCGGTCTTTCGCGTGACTGATGCGCTGTCCTTCGATGCGGATAATCCGGGTCCGAAGTGGGGAATAGGCGTGGCCGAGTCGCTGGGCCTGCGATTCAACGCCGCCGCCGACGGGCTTGACGCAATCCTGGGCGCCATCCACAGCTCTGACTTTCGGATAGGGCTGCATGTTCAGTGCCTGCCGGCGTTTGTGGCCGACGGTTCGTATACCGACACCTCGGCCAGCGACGGCTTTGCGACGACTGCGCCTTTGCCCGATGCGGCGATTCTGGGCACGTCCGGCCTGAGTCTGGCCGCCTACTGGCTCAAACGCCGGCACGGAGGTCTGGCCGGCATCTGAGACGCACGCCGGGCCAAGGCGGCGCCACTCGGATTCTCTGCTCAAATGGCGCCGCCGGCGTGTTGACTTGCCCCTGAGCCGGACGTACCATGGATCGTGTAATCCGTAGGATGGCCGCTATGTTGGCGCCGGTAGAGCACTCCTTTTCGATGGTTCGTTCTCTTCTGTTGGGCACGATCCTCGCCTGCGTCGCATCTGCGCCGGCACAGCGGCGCGGCGGGCAAGCGGACACCGTTGCCGAAATTCACTTCGGTTTTGTGGAGCCGCCGGTCGTCGCGCAGCGCGATATCACCGTGGAGGCGCCCGTCTCCGCGCAGGCGAGGGAGGTCAAGGCGCTGGAGTGCAGCGGCATGGCGTGGGCGGACGGCCGTCTGATCCTGGCCAGTGACCGGCACGGGCTGGTCCTCTTCACCTGTCCCATCGACCTGCAACAGCTGACGATCGGCACGCCCAGCCCGCGCGTGGTGATCGGCAACGAGCAGGAGCTGCTCGACGACGCCGAGTGCCTGGTGGTTCAGCCAGACAGCCGGCGGGAGCAGGTCGTCTACGTGATGTGTTCGCTGAGCAACGATCCCGACGAGTTGCCCTTGCCGAAGCGACGCCACATGCTGCGGGTGGCGCTGCGGGACCTGGACCCGGCGCGGGTGGCTCGGCCGGTGGTGCTCAGCGCCGGGAGGCTGCGTGATCTGATCAACGACCGGTTCGAGGCCGTGGGCATCGAGCCCTATCGCACGTTTCACCCCGATTTCTCCGGCAGCGATAAGAACACGTATCGCTGGGGCAACATCGAGGGGATGTGTTTTACGCCGGACGGCAAGCGTCTGCTGCTCGGGATGCGGAATCCCTTGCTGGGCTCCCATGCTCTGATGGCGGTGGTCGTGGGCATCGAGGAGGCATTCGACACGCGGGATGCGAACAAACTGGACCTGGTGGACCTGTTCGCGATCGATCTGGGAGACCGCGGCGTCAGCGATTTGTGCTGGGACCCGCTGACCCGGGGATACCTGATCACCGCCGCTCGCAGCAATGGCCCCAAGCTGAGCAAGGACCAGCCGTTCCCACCCAACACGCTTGACAGCGCTCTGTTCTGGTGGAGCGGGCACAAGCAGGATCGTCCGATCCTGTTCGCCCGATTTCCGGACATGAAGGTGGAGGCGGTCTGCCGACTGGGCAACACGCCGTTCATCGCCGTCGCTTCGGATGAGGGAGATGTCAGCGAAGGACGGCCGCAGCAGCAGCAAAGTGTGGTGACGGTGATGTACTTTACCGGCATCGCTATCGGCTCTCAGGACGGGACAGATGTCAGCCAAAGATGAGGCAGCAGGGGCGAATGATCATTCGCCCGGGATCGATGACGCCCAGTTCGAGGCGAGTCTCGTGGCAGGCGAGACGGAGATCGTCGAGCCACAGGCAGCGGCGGCGAATAATCGCTCGCCCCTACAAATACCTGGGGCAGGGATGAGGCACACCTCTCCGGTCCGTCAGCCTCCCTGGGTGGGCAAGGTGCTGGGCCATTTCAAGCTCTTGCGCCTGATCGGTGAGGGCAAGATGGGACGGGTCATCCAGGCCCGCGACATCAACCTTCAGCGCATCGTGGCGCTCAAGGTCCTGTGCAAGCGCCTGCCGGGAATCGATGCGGCCCAGCGGGTCGATCAGTTTTTCCGCGAGGCGCGTGCCGCCGCCCAGATCGACCATCCGAACGTGGTGCATATCTACGAGATCAACCAGCATGACGGCTGGTGGTACATCGCCATGGAGATGCTCGAAGGCGGCAATCTCGGACAGGCGATCAAGGCGGCCGGCCCGCTGCCGGCGCACCGGGCCTGCGCGTTTATCGCCGACGGCGCCTCCGCGCTGGCGGCCGCGCACGAGATGGGAATCGTCCATCGGGACATCAAGCCGACCAACCTGATGCTCACGCGCCAGGGACGGTGCAAAGTCACCGACTTCGGCCTGGTTCACATCGACGATCCCAACGATCCGTTCCAGTTCACACACAAGGCGGTGGGCTCGCCGCTGTTCATGGCGCCCGAGATGATCCTTCGCAGGGAACAGACGCCGGCCGTCGACGTCTACAGCCTGGGCACGACGCTGTTCTGTGCGCTAACAGGCCGGGCGCCGTACACGGGCAAGAGCATCGAGGAGGTTCTCCAGCAGCACGTCAAGGCGCCGATCCCGGACCTGCGGATGTACCTGCCGAGTTGTTCGCAGACCCTGGTGACGCTGGTGTCGCGCACGCTGGCCAAGTCGCCCGGCGAGCGGCCCTCGGCGGCAGAGATGACCTCGGCGCTGCGCGCCGAAGCCATCGCCGGCGCGGTGGTGGATTCGGGAACGCTGGGCTCGGGGACATCGAGTCTGCTGCGTGAGCTGATGGGCTCGGGGGTGGCGGATTCGGCGGTCGGTACACAGATCGTCGCGGCGGCGGAACGCTGGTCGCGGGCCAGACGGGCCATCCGAAGGCGCCGCGTCCTGATCGGCACCGGCATCGTTGCTCTGGCAGTGATTCTGATCCTGTTGGGTCTGTACGGACCGTTCAAAAGGTCGGACCGTCGCTCTGCTTCATCGCCGGCAAGTCTGGCGAAGTATTTCCCGGATGCGCCCGAAAGCCTCGGCGTGCTGCCGTCCGGCATGGTTCCGGAACCGGTTCCGCTCGATCGAAGCCATGCTCCGGCGTTCAGTTGGGTCCGTCAGATCGACCCGGGCGACGTCCGGTTCGTCGCCAGCCGCAGAGGCCGGCGCTTTTATTCGATCGGCGCGCCCGAGGCGATCCTGATTCGAGCCGAGGATTTCATCGGATACCGCACTGCCGAGGCGGCCATCGCCGACGGCAAGGTCCCGGCGGCACGCTGACGGGATCACTGGTCGGAGGATCTGATGATTGCGAGGTCCTCCAGAAGGTCGGCGTGGACGTTGCCAGCGAGAGGTCTGACGACTGCGAGGCCACGAGACGGCTGAAGTCAGTGAGACGCACGGAAAGGTCGTTCTCCTGGACTTCTGGAACACGCGTTGCGGTCCCTGTCTCAAGGCGCCTCCCGATTTGCAGAAGATTCACGAGACGTACAGAGACCGGGGATTGGTTGTGATTGCCTGGGCCGGAGGGGACGAAAAGGAAACGAAGGGATACCTGGAGAAACATGCCTATACCTTCGCAGCGGGCATGGTGATACGGCAGATGCGCCTGGACTACGCAATTCGCGCCGATCCGACGTATTTCCTGATCGATTGCAGGGCTGCCTGGCGTGGGGGCCGGAACATCGTCTGCCAACAGATGACGAACGCGCCGGCCTGCTGGAAACAGGGTCGCAGAGCGTACCTTGACAGCGCGGTCGGGCCCGCCTCGGCGGACCACGCTCCTCCAAAGGGCCCAAAGGACCTCCGGGACGTAAGAGCAAGCCGTGTCCCTGAAGTCGTTGGGGTCCTTGAGGTCCCTTCCGCCTTCACGGCTGCTGGTTGTCGATCTTGAGGTTGTCGATGTAGAAGACCGTCTTGGTTGTCGCGTGGCTGATGAAACCGAGCCAGGTCAACTGCTCGAACGTCTTGTTGCCGTTGGCGAGCTTTTCGAACCGCCGGGGCTCCTGGCCGGGTAGGGTCACCGCAAGATTCCACGTGCCGCTGTTGCTGGCGCCGAGGTCGGCCGAGATTGCGAAGTGCACCCACTGTCCGACGGGCAGGTCCAGCAGCACATTGCCCGCCACCTTGAGCTTGGCGTCGTCAACGCGGAGGCTCGGGCCCACACTGTACAGGGTCTCGCGCCAGTCCCGCCACTCGTGCTGGAACAACACGCCCGGCTCGACTCGCAGGTCGAACGAGCAATGGGTCGTGCCGCCACTGTGGTTGGGCGAGTAGACCAGATGCGGATTGTAGGAATACCGCAGCCCTTCGGCATCGGTGAACTTGAGGCTGCGCTGTCCGGCGGCGGCGGTCTCGTCGCTCACCGTGATGCCGTCGCCCTTGCCCTCGACGTGGACCTGGTCGGCCCGCGGCGGCTGGCCGACGTCGGTGCCCTCGAATGTGTCGTGGACCGCCAGGGGCGGCGGGTCCGGCGGCAGCTCCAGCGCCGGATAGGTCACCTCATTGGCCTTCTTGACCCAGGCCGGGTCGCCATAGACGCCTGCCTGCGTGTAATCGAACGGCTTGAACCCGATCTTCAGCGCCGGCGAGTCCGGCTGGAGGTGAAAGTCGAGGTTCTTGGGGTCGACGAACAGCGGATCGGCGACGATGGAGTGCTGATCGTGACCGTGCTCCTGCTGCCAGGTTTCCATCGCCAGACCCACGAAGTTGACCGGCTGGCCGGGGACGTTCCAGTAGCAGTTGTTGTCCATGTTGATCTTGACCTGCGTCCACGGTCCGGCCAGCAGCGGCCCGGTCTTCCAATACACGATGTTGTTGGTGAACGTGAACGACAGATGCTCTTCGACACGCGTCGCCTGCAACTGATGGAGCAGGCTGTCGACCAGGATATTGTTGCGGATCACGTTCTCCTTGCCGTAATGCTGGTGGAAGCTGCCAGTCTTGGTGTTGTAGACGAGGTTGTTCTCCATGAGGATGCCGGTGCTGCCCTCGTCGGTGTAGAGACCCCAGCCGCCGTAGGAGTACGCGTAGATATCGTGGAAAACGTTGTCGCTGACGGAGGTGCCTTCGGAAGGTCCCAGGGTGTAGACGCCGCCCATGTCACTGAGTACCCACCAGCCGATGTGGTGGACGTGATTGAACCGCAGGATGTTTCGCTTGGCCGGGCTGTCGGCGTAGCCCCATCGCCAGCCGACGGACAGGCCGGTGTAATAGAAGTCCGCCACCTCGTTGTGCGTGACGGTGTTGTCGCCGCTGTGGCCGATCCAGACGCCCACGGCGGAGGTATAGACTCGACCACCCGATCGTATGATGTTGTTGTCGACGGCGATGTGGCCGGTCTGGAGGTTCTCTTCGGAGCGTATCTCGCCTTCGCCGATCCGTACGCCGCCGGCGCCGAGGTCGTGGATGTACGACCGCTCCAGCCGACAGTCGCGACAGCCTCGACGGAACCACACGCCGTAGGTGGCGACGTGTCCAATCTCGCAATCCTCGATCGTCGCATTTCGGGTGCCATCGGCCATAACGGCCGCCTCGGTGGCATAGGCGGCCTGGTAGGGGGCGTAACCCGTTCGGGGCAGGAGTTCCTCGTTGTGGTGGAACGTCAATCCCTTGATCGTGACATGTTCGACGAACTGACCTTTTTCCGGCTGGCCCTGGAAGAGCACGAGCTTGGTCAATCGTGGAGCCACGACCTCGGCCGTGGCCGGGTCCTCACCCGGCAACGGCTTGTAGTACAGCATGCCATCACGGGCGAGGAACCACTCGCCGGGCGCGTCAAGGGCGGTCTTGAAATTCTCCAGATGAAACCGCGTGTTGACGGGCCAACCGGAGTAACTTCTCAGTTGCTCGCCTGTGGTGACGATCAGGTCATCTGCGGCGTTGATCGCCGTGATGAAACGCCGTGTGATGCACCACTTGTGGTACGCGACCAGCGTGATGTCCTGGATCTCCGCGATGCTCAGCTCGGCCAGAGGTGCCAGGGCGTCACCGTGGACCTGTGTGGCGCGAAGGAACTGGCCGCTTTGCCCTTCGATGGGGACCTCCGAGGTCTCGCCCATGTAGTGATACCATTTGTTGGGTGTTCGCGCGCGGACGGCGCGGCGGCCATTGACGAACAACTGCTCGAAGTACCACTTGCCGTTGGCGACGTCGAGGAGGCGAACCGACCAGAGGCCGTCGGCGTCGGTCTTGAATCCCGTGATGATCCGGCCGCCGCTGAAGACCGGTCTTGCGCCCGGTGCCGCCTCGTAGGTGATCGGAAAGTCCTTGGTGCCGCTGTCGGCGGGCGTCAGGATCAGCGGCTCCTCCAACGCATAGCGGCCGTCGGCGACGACCACCTGTACGGGCTCCTTGAGACCGTCGGTGCCCTTGAGTTGCCGGATCATGTCCCGGGCCTGCGTCAGGGTCTTGACCGGCCCGTCGGGCGAGACTTGGATCGTTGTGGCCGGGGCCGGCTCTGCCGCGAGGAACGTCGCGGCTGTCACCCAGGCGGCGAGGACCGCCGCCGAACGCCGAATGCTCATGGGTCTTTCCTTCTCAGTTGCTGCTCGTCATATGGATGGGGAGCCGGACCCCGATGGCCCCGGCTCCCGAAGGGGTCTCTTCTGCGGTCCGGTCAGGCCGTCAGGTTCTCGAACTCGATCCCCACTCTCTTGCAGGCGTAGGCCAGCTCGCGCAGGTAGTCGCCGTAGCCGGTCATCCAGTGGAAGCCCGGCATGCGTTCGGCCAGCTTCAGGCTGTCGCAGGTGAAGCGGACGTCAATCTGCGACCGGCAGATCGGCAGGAATGGCGCATCCACAATCTCGCCCCGCAGGCCCACCCAGCGCTTCAACGCGAAGTCCGGCGCGATGTTTGTCACAATCTGGCCCTTGCGGAACTCTACCTTGGGCGCTGCGCCGTAGTCCGACTCGAAATGGGTCATGATGCGGGCCGGCTCCAGATCCTTGCCGTTCATCTTTCGCGGCGCCGTGCAGTGGGCCAGCGTGATGATGCCGTCGTGTGGGTAGGTCGGGTCGTTCAGGAAGACGGGCATACCCGAGATGTTGCCCAGCAACACGCCGGAGGGGATCACGACGAAGTCCGATTCGCAGAACGCCAGATACCGCGAGTCATTCAGCAGGCTCAGGGTCAGACAGGCGGTCGTGTTGGACATGGGCATGATCGTGCCCATGCAACTGTTGATCGTGATGGCCTGGCAGTCTGCCTTCTTCAGGATCCCACGGAAGACCTGCTCAAGCAGGAAGGCATTCTCGACGTATTCAGGCTTTGTTTCGAGCTTGACGCCTCGGCCTTTCATGTAGTCCTTCGCGCGGGCCTTGGCCCGATCGACCGCCGCGCTGTCGGCGTTGGCTTGTTTGATCAGCTTTCCCAGTTCGTCGTACTCGACGGTCTGGATGTCGAACTTCCAGACCTGTCGCACGAGGTTCGGAACGACGTCGGCCGGCTGGGCCCAGGCGCCGGGACCGCCGATGGCGATGATCCGCGTGCCGAGGGTGTTCTTCAGGCCGCACAGCGCCCGAAGCCGCCAGAGGATTTCGTCCTGGCTGTCGATCACGACGTCGTTGTCGTCGACGCCTTTGACCGCCAGTGCATCGGTATGTTGTCGCAGGTAGCGCGGACTGATGATCTCATACCAGAGGTAAACCGGCCCGGATTTGTGTCGGCAGAAGATGATCATGTTTTTGCCGCGCCGGTTCAACTCGTCGAAGATGCCCATCCACCCGCCGGCGGCGTAGACCAGATAGGTGTCGGCCTGATCCAGATCGGATAGCTTCTTCAGCTCGTCGGTGTTTCTCGCACCAGCCGGCGGAAGGAACTCGACCGGGAAATCGGCCTTCTTCTCCAAAGCGACCAGCTCGGACTTGATGGCTCGCAGTTCCTTTTCGGCGTCTTCCTGGGTCTCGATTCCACCCCAGTTGCGCCAGCTCGTCTGCGGCCTTCGCTGTGGCGTGTCGTACATGAGGATCGGTTTGACCACCAGCGGCTTGCGGATAGGTCCAGCCGGGCCTTCCGCCTCCGCCATCGCCACCGACGACCAGGTCAGGCCCGTCAGTGCCGCGCCGAACACCGTCGCGCCCCCGACGCCCTGAAGAAAGCTGCGACGGCTGAGGCCGTCACGGCTGTGATCATGCCGGCCGCATGGGCAACAAGTCATCCGCATTGCATTTCTATCCATGTCTTGGCTTGCCATCGGTGATCCCCTTTCACATTGCCTGGCAGATTGCGTGACGCCGGGCGCCCATCGGCTCGGCCGGTGGCAAACGGTAAGACAGTGCGCGCTCAACCGGCCATCCGAGCCATGAGGGCAATATACCGTACCGTCTGGCAGACAACAAGGCCCGAAATCCGGCTCTGCGGGTCATTCTGCACACCGGTGCCGGGCAAGCGACGGCGTGTCGGCTTGACAGCGGGGGGCGACGGGCATAGAATGCGTGCCCTGTTTGGCTCCCGGGCGCCGACGGAGGGCTCGGGCGAACTGGAGTCGTATCCCCGAGGGGGTCCGCAGAAAGACGAAAGGAACCATGATTCATATCAATGAGAACTTCTTGAAGCTCCGCGCCGGGTATCTGTTTCCCGAGATCGGGCGGCGCGTTCGTGCCTTCAAGGAGCAGAACCCCAAGGCCAAGGTCATCAGCATGGGCATCGGGGACGTGACGCAGCCGCTGGCGCCGGCGGTGATCGAGGCGATGCATCGGGCGGTCGACGAGATGGGCCGAGCCGAGACCTTCAAGGGCTATGACGACGGCGGCGTTGGCTACGAGTTCCTCCGGCAGGTTATCGTTGATAATGACTACAAGACGCGCGGCGCCGATATCGGCATCGACGAGGTCTTCGTCAGCGACGGCGCCAAGCCCGACACGGGCAACATGCAGGAAATCTTCGGCACCGACAACGTTGTGGCCGTCGCCGACCCCGTCTATCCGGTCTACGTCGACACAAATGTGATGGCGGGGCGAACCGGCCAGGCCAACCAGATTGGTCAGTACGAAGGCATGGTTTATATGCCCGCCACCGCGGAAAACGGGTTTGTTCCGGAGCCGCCAAACCGGCCGGTGGATATGATCTACCTCTGCTTTCCGAACAATCCGACGGGCTCGGTCGCGACGAAGGACCAGCTGGCTCGCTGGGTGGCCTACGCGCGCACGAACAAGGCGCTGATCCTGTTCGACGCCGCCTATGAGGCGTTCATCTCCGATCCGGATATACCCCACTCGATCTATGAGATCGAAGGGGCCAGGGACGTGGCGATCGAGTTTCGCAGTTTCTCAAAGACCGCTGGTTTCACGGGAGTGCGTTGCGCCTACTGCATCGTGCCCCGGACGTTGAAAGCCTGGCGGAAGGATGGTCAGCCGGTCGAGGTCGCCCCGGTCTGGAAGCGGAGGCACTGCACGAAGTTCAACGGTGTTTCTTACATCAGCCAGGCGGGTGCGGCGGCCACCTACACGCCGGAAGGCAAGAAGCAGATAGCTCAGACGATTGGTGTCTACATGACCAACGCGAAGCTGATCCGTGAGAGGCTCACCAGGATGGGCTACCAGGTCTATGGCGGCATCAACGCCCCGTATATCTGGCTCAAGACCCCCGACGGGCTCGGCTCGTGGGAGTTCTTCGACCGGCTGTTGAACAAGGCGCACGTTGTCGGGACGCCCGGCGTGGGGTTCGGGCCGGCCGGCGAGGGGTACTTCCGCCTGACGGCGTTTGGCAGAATGGAAGACGTTCGAGAGGCCCTGGACCGGTTCGCCTTGCTGTGAGGCGATCATGTAGAATCTGGCCGGCCGGTGGGTCGGCCGTGCGAGGGTTACGGAGGACCGGAATGAAGCTGGCGGCAAACGCAGTCGTGATCCTTCTCGGTGTAGTGTCGGCGCAGGGGCCGTGCTTTGCGGTGCAGGGGCAGCCACAGGTCCCACCGGGGGTCGATCTGCCGGCGTCGTGGCTGGCCGATTGGCGCGATCTGCCCGTTCAGTTCCGCCCGCTTCAGATTGTGCACGGAGTGCCCGAGCAACAGGTAACGTTCGAAGCGATGATGGGGCTGAAGGACCTCGGGCTGGGTGGGATCGTCTGCAACGTGGCGTTTGCCGACTATCTCCGATCCGAAGAGAGCTGGGAGGTCCTGGTCCGCGCGGTCGAGTCGTGCAGCCAGGCGGGCCTGCGCGTGTGGATATACGACGAGGATGGCTACCCCAGCGGGGCCGCCGGGGGCCTCGTGCTCGCAGAGAATGCGGGTTTCGAGGCGCTGGCATTGGCCTATGATCCGTGTCGGGCCGATCCGTTCGTTCTTCGGCCCGCGTACGAGCACACGCACGCCTCGAACAACTACTACGCCGCTCGACGCTATCCCAACCTGATTGACCCGGCGGCGGTCGAGTGCTTCGTACGGACGACGCACGATGTCTACTACGAACGTTTAAAGCCCTTCTTCGGCACAACGATCGAGGCGCTGTTCACTGACGAGCCCTCGCTGATGGCGGTAAACATCGGCCCTTTGCCCGATGAGGTGCGGTCGAAGGTCCGTGTGGTCGATCGGCTCGACCCCAACGTTTCGCCGCTGCCCTCGGTGCCGTGGGTGGCAGACCTGCCCGATCTCTACCGGCGCTGCTACGGGCAGGACCTGCTGGCGGCGCGCCGCAGCCTCTTCGAAGGCGACAGCGAGCAGGACAGGCGAATCCGCCAGCAGTACTGGGCGCTGGTGGCTGATCTGCTGGCCGGACGCTACTACGGGCGGATCCAGCAGTGGGCCCAGACCCATCGCGTCGCCTCATCGGGTCATATCCTCTGGGAGGAAACCCTCGAACACCATCCGGCTCTCGAAGGCAATTCGCTCAAGGTGTTGGGACGAATGGACGTTCCGGGACTCGACCTGCTGACGTCGCGCCCGGAGGCGGTGATCCATACCGGCTGGATGACCGCTGTGCTGCCAGCCTCGGCAGCCCTGCTCAACGGCGGGCGGCGAGTGATGACAGAGGTCAGCGATTTCTCCGAGACTATGGCCGGGAAAGGCCCGGCCTCGCTGGCGGAAATGTGCGCGACCGCCGCCTGGCAGGCAGCCTTCGGCGTCACGGAGTTCACCCTGTACTACAACCGTCAGCAGCGCAGTCCGCAGGAATACCGTGCGTACGGCGATTTTGTCGGCCGGCTCAATGCGCTGTTGCGTGAGGCCCGGCCGGCCCCGCGGGTGCTGCTGTACTATCCGATCGCGGACGTGTGGGCGGAATACAAACCGGTGGCCGAGAAGCTCACAAAGCAGTCGCAGTCGGCGCTGATGCGTCGCATCATCGACTCCTTCATGAACCTCGGGCAGCGGATGACGCGCAGCCAGATCTCTTTTGTGCTCGCCGATCATGAGATACTGGCCGGCGCCCACGTGCAGGGCCGGCGGATTTGTGTGGGCCGGCAGTGCTTCGACGCACTGCTGCTTCCGGCGGATGTCGAGCTTCCGGCGCCGGCCGGTGCGAACGTCCGGCGGTTCGAACGGGCCGGAGGCCGCGTCGTGCGTGACGTCCCGGGCGAGACGATCCGCCTCGACGCGCTGGCGGCCCTCTACGACAGCGGTCTGCCGAGTGTTCCGCAGGAGTGGCTTGTGGTGGGGCGGTTCACCCGAGACCGCCGGGATCTGGTCCTGGTTGTGAACGTGGGCGCATCGCCATGCGACTGCGAAGTCTCTGCACCGCAGGCGGCGCAATGGATTGTCGCCGATCCGGCTACCGGTAGGATGGAGCCCGTCTCCACCGAACGACCCGGATGGGTCTCGTTGTCGTTGCCGCCGAGGACGGCGTGCATCCTGGTTGGCCCGGCCGACGAGTGAAGCAGCGCGGCGCCCTCCACCCGTGCCAGAGGGTGCCGGGTCACGCAACGCTACGGAAAAGTCTGCTTGTGTGAGAGGTACAACCTATGGCCGAGCCGACCATTGCATACATAGGATTGGGCAGCAATCTGGGGGACCGGCAACGCACGATCCGCGATGCGCTGGCCAGCCTGGGACGTCACAGCGACATCGAAGTCCTGCGGGTCAGTGACATCAAGGAGACCGCGCCGCTCGGGCGGGCTTCGGAGCCATACTACCTCAACGGGGTCGCAGAGATTCGCACGACGCTGAGCCCGGAAGGTCTGCGGAGCGTTCTGATGAGCACGGAGGACATGCTGGGGCGGACGCGTCGCGGACGGTGGGGGCCGAGGACGATTGACCTCGATCTGTTGCTTTTCGGGCAGCAGATTGTCCGTCTTCCCCACCTGATTGTACCTCACCCGCAGATGCATCTGCGGTCGTTTGTCCTCGACGGGCTCTGCCAGTTGAACGCGGAGCTGGTTCATCCGCTGTTCCACGAGTCGATGCGCGAGCTGGCCCGTCGGCTGGGTGGAGGCAACTTCATGCTCGATCCGGCGGGACCCCAGCTCGTCAGCATCGGAGGCCCCATCGGGGTCGGTAAAACCACGCTCGCCAAACGCCTTGCCGCGGTCCTCGATGCGGACGTCCTTCCGGAGCCTTATGACACCAACCCGTTTCTGCCTCAGGTTTATGCCGGCCGCAAGGAACTGGCCCTGGACAGCCAACTCTACTTTCTGCTCCACCGCGCCGAACAACTTCGTCCGGATGCGTTGTCGCCGGAGTGCATCTCCCTGAGCGACTACGTGTTCCAGAAGGAACTGGTCTATGCGCGGCGTCTGCTGGATGCCGCGCAGTGGGACCTGTACGAGCGTGTACACGAGGTCTTCGCCGCCACGGTGAAGGACCCGGTGCTGGTAATTTACCTCCAGGATTCGCCCGAACGGTGCCTGGAACGGATTCACCGCCGCAATCGCCCCTATGAACAGCAGATCACGCTGGAGTTTCTGCAGATGCTGCATGAGGATTACGAACGGCTTTTCGAAGGTTGGCAAATCTGTCCGCTGATTCGCCTGCCGGCGTCGCAGGTCGGCGTCGAAGACGCGGCGGCGCTGGAGCATGTGGCGCTCCAGGTCAAAGCCTATGTCGCTGAACGCCAGCGGCTGGCGGTCGGTTGAGATCGTGTTGAAGGGTGTCAGGAGAATGCGAGTCACCGGGAAGATCGAGGACATCAAACAGTGGGTCGCCGAGGCGCGGGCGGCGGGAAAGTGCATCGGACTGGTGCCTACGATGGGTGCGCTGCACGTCGGACACGCCTCGCTGATCGACGCGGCGCGACGACGATGCGGTTTCGTGGTGGTCAGTCTGTTCGTCAACCCCACACAGTTCGGGCCGGGGGAGGATTTCGACAGCTATCCCAGGCCTTTCGAGCAGGACCTGGCGTTATGCGAGCGGCACGATGTGGATGTCGTGTTCGCGCCGTCTTCGGCCGAGATGTACCCGCGCGAGAATCTTTCGTGGGTCAGCGTATCGCGAATCACGGAGCATCTGTGCGGCCGATCCCGTCCGAATCATTTCCGCGGCGTGACGACGGTCTGCACGAAGCTATTCCACATCGTCGGTTGCGACGTCGCCTTCTTCGGACAGAAGGATGCCCAGCAATGCGTCGTGATCCGCCGGATGGTGGCGGACCTGAACATGCCACTGGAGATTGTGGTCTGCCCGACTGTGCGCGAGCCCGACGGCCTGGCGGTCAGCAGCCGTAATCAGTACCTCAGCGAACAGCAGCGCAAAGAGGCGCCGGTGATCTATGAGGCCCTGAAGAAGGGGCGGGAGGTCATCGAAGCCGGCGAGACCGATCCGGCTCAGGTTCGCGAATGGATGGCGGCGGTGATGCGGCGGGTGCCCGCCTTGCAGATCGAGTACATCAGCCTCGTGGATCCGGAAACGCTCGAAGACGTCGAATGCATCCGCGGAACGGTCCTGATCGCTGTTGCCGCCCGTCTGGGCCCGGCCCGCCTGATCGACAATATCCTGGTGGACATCGGCGGGGAATGAGCTATAATTACGCTTTTGTCTGCATGGGATTCAGACACGGAAAAAGGCGCTGATGTTACTGAAAGTGCTCAAGAGCAAGATCCACCGGGCTCGGATCACGGAGACCCGGCTGCATTACCCCGGCAGCATCGAGATTGACTCGGCCCTGATGGAGGCGTCGGGAATCCTGCCGTACGAATCGGTCCTGGTGGCCAACCTCAACAACGGCAGCCGGCTGGAGACCTACGCCGTGCCGGGCGAAGCGGGGTCCGGGGCCGTCGTGATTCTCGGGGCCGCCGCCCAACTGGCCACGCCGGGCGACATCGTGATCATCATGGCGTTCGGCCTTTGCGCACCGGACGAGGCCGCCACCGTCGAGCCCAGGGTCGTAGTGGTCGACGAGAAGAACCGGATCGTAAAACCGTAGCGGTGGGCCCTCACCGCGACAGCGAAGCGAAACAGGATGTCGGACCGCAGAATGGAAACCACGCAGCTCTCGACGGGGCTTATTTCCGGCGGCCGTCGACGCATTTGCGCGAGACGCCGCTGAATGCATCCCGAACTGATCGAAATCCCCTTTGTTCACCTGACCGTCAAGAGCTACGGTCTGATGATGGTCGTCGGCTTCCTTGCCGCCGTCACGCTGATTCGCTATCTCAGCCGCAGTTTCACGAAGGACCCTCGGCACATCACCAACGCCGCGCTCTACGCCCTTGTGGCCGGTGTGATCGGTGCGCGGTTGTTCTTTGTGGTCCATTATATCGAGAGCTTCCGCGACGACCCGCTGAGCGTTTTCGCGATCTGGAAGGGCGGCCTCGAATTGCTGGGCGGTGTCCTGCTGGCGATCGTTGTGATTTTCCTCTACATCCGCCATCACAAGCTGCCGCTGCGGCATTATCTCGATGCGCTGGCGGTCGGACTGATGCTGGCGCTGGTCTTCGGGCGTATCGGCTGTTTTCTGAACGGCTGCTGCTACGGCAAGCCGACCGACCTGCCGTGGGCCGTTCGTTTTCCGTATGGCTCGTTCGCCTACCGCAGCCAGGTGCAGCCCGACCTGGAGAGGGGCCGGATCGAGCCGCACCTGGAATTGCCTCCCGAGTATTTCGGCTACTACGATGGGGATGGCAACTACGATCCCGGCCTCAAGCCCAAGTCGCAGCTCACGCCCGAGCAGCGCGAGCAGGTGACGCACGGGCCGTACCGCTGTCTGCCGGTGCATCCGACGCAGTTGTACACCTCCGCCGCGGCCGGTGTGCTCTGCCTGATTCTCTATCTGTTCTGGAGACGGTCGCAGAAAGCAGAGCGGATGGGCCGGTACACTTTCGCCACCAAGCCGGGCTCGGTCTTCGGCCTGATGTTCGTGGTTTACGGCATCATGCGATTCCTCATCGAGATGGTGCGCGACGACAATCCCTTCGAGATCGACCACCTGACCATCGCCCAGCTTCTCGGCATCGGCTTGGTCATCCTTGGCGCCGCCTTGGTCGTCTTCTTCGCCCTCAGCAAGCCCGAAACCCTTCCCCCCGACAACTCGAAATCCGCCAAACGCCCGAAATGAGTGAATCCTCCTGTTTGGCGTGCGACTTTGGCAGATGGCGCCCTTGGCGGGATCAGGACCGCGGGGGGCCATAAGCTGCGGGTGACGGACGGTCGAGGCGGGAGCCGGATTTGTTTGCAGGGCTCTGGAAGAGCGTCTGCATGGGCGCAGAGCGGTCTGGACACGTGGGAGGCCTCGGGCGGGCCGGTTTCTTCAGGTGATTTCATTTGAACATCCGGCCGGATAACCGATAGTATAAATGGGGGTACAGGGCGGTTTCTATAGATTGGCGGATCAGAAGACGGTTTATGGGGCTTTACGACAGGGACTATACTCAGGCCGGGGAGCGGCAGCAGTATCACGGCTCGCCTCAGATGCGGCTGAATCTGCCGCGTCTGACGCCCGTGGTCAAGTGGCTGCTTATCGTCAACCTCTCGATTTTCGTGGTCGGGGTCCTGGCGGATCCGGTCGGCGACTTCCTGGAACAGTGGTTCGCCGTTGACGGCGGCTCGTGGGCCACGGCGCTGCAACCCTGGCGGATCGTCACGTACCAGTTCCTGCACAGCCGGGACGTGGTCTGGCACATCTTCTTCAACATGCTGGCGTTGTTTTTCCTGGGCCCGCCTCTGGAACGGCACTGGGGCAGCCGCCGGTTCCTGCCGTTCTACCTGATCTGCGGGGCGGCCGGGGCCCTGTTCTACCTGTTCCTGACTGCGATAGGGTTCTTGACAGCCGTCCCGATGATTGGGGCCTCCGGCTCGATCCTGGGGCTTCTGGCGGCCTGTGCGATTCTATTCCCGCATATCGTCCTGTTTGTTGTGGTCTTCCCACTTCCGATTCGCGTTGCGGCGGCGGTCTTTGTGTTCATGTACTTCCTGCTGATCGTCACGCGGAGCAACAACGCCGGCGGGGAGGCCGCGCATCTGGCGGGTATGGCGGCCGGTGCCGGGTACGTCCTGCTCATGCCCAGGGTCGAGCGGTGGCGAATGAAGATGCGGGCCGGATCGTGGGAGAAAAGCCTGGAGCAGCAGCGCAAGCTCCAGATCGAGGTCGATCGCATCCTTGCCAAGGTTCACCGCGAAGGGCTGCACAGCCTGACCGGCAAGGAGAAGAAGGCGCTCAAGCAGGCCACGCAGATGGAACTGCGACGTCACAGGACGTAGGTAGAAGGCCGCAGCCGTCCAGCGATGCAGAAGGGCCCCGTACAGCGTCCTGTCGGGTGATCCCCTCGCAAGCGTTGCCCGTCAATCCCACTTGAATCCGCGTTTGTTCAGCCCCTCCGTGAGGGCTTCGACGCGTTTGCGAATGTTCTCGCGCTTGACCTCGGGTTTCTGCCACCGGGCGATCTCGTCCTTGCTCTCTTTGATCTGCCGCTGCATCTCCTCGATCTTCTTCTGGAGCTGCTCGTAGGCGATCTCCTTGCGGCGGACGATGAGATCATAGCGGCGACCGACGATGTCCTGCAATTCCATCCCCAGAGCCTGCTTCCTGGCATCGGACCGTTCGCGCTGCATCTGACGAAGGATCTCGTCGCGTCTCTTGCGGAGGTCATAGTCCTCTTTCAACACCGCCCCGAGTTCCGGGTTGGTGCTGTAGGCCTCAAAGATGTGCCCGTATTGCTCGAGAAGATGCTCGAAGTTCTTCACGTACAGTTGGGGGTCTTTTTCCTTGACCTTAGCCAATTGTGTTTCCTCCTCGGGGTAATTGGCCTTGAGCCACTCGATGAACTCGGCGTTTCTCCTCTGGCGGCGTGTCTCGAAGCGTTCGCGACTGATCTCCTCGATTTCCTTGCGGCCGTGCTGGCCCAGTTCCGCCTTGAACCGCTCAGTGTCCTTCTTTCGCAGCTCCGCCAGTTCCTTTGCCTTGGCCGGATCGCGCTGTTCGATGCCCTTCATGATGCGATCGATCGTTTCATCGGAGAGCCATCGGTACCACCACGGATACAGCGGTGAGCTCGATTCCTCTTCCCAGATATCCGTGGGGGTCTCTTGTGAGTCGGTCTGGGCCCTTGCCGGGACGGCCCGCAGGCCTCCCGTCAGCAGGACCACAGCCAGCAGAAGGACGGTCTGACATCGCGGCATAGCGTCTATTCCCTCCAAAACTGGGTGTCGATGCGAATCAATTCGAGTTCGACCTCGTCGAGCGAGCCGACTGCTCCCCGTTCGCCGTCGCCTGTCTCGAGGGCCTGCATCTGGGACTCGATCTGACGCAGTTCGGAGCGAAAATACGCCAGTTCTGCATCGTCGCAGGCCAGATCTTCACTCTCCCAGATCGCCGCTGGAATCAGCGAGGCATAGCTGACGGTATGGATCTTCTGCGTCGAACGCCCGAGGAAGCCGATTAAAGCCACGGCGATCATGGCAGCCGCAGCTCCCACATACCGGTAGAAGGGATGTGCGTGTCTGTGCCGCACGCCCAGCCGGATGGCGATCCGGCGTTTGATGGCTGCCAGCGTTTCCGACGCAACTTGGGGCGCCGGATTCGCCTCGAACAGCCTGTCGCCCGAACGGATGTCCTTTTCCACCGTGCCGGCCTGCGACGGGGCCATGAATCTCTTGAGCAACTCTGTCAATTCATCGTATGGATACTCGTTCATTGCTCAACCCTCCATGAGCTCGCGCAGTTTCTTGAGCCCACGGTGCAGCTTCGAAAGGGCTGTTCCGATCGGTTCGGACCGCATCTGGGCGATCTCTTTGAAGCTCAATTCGGAATAGTAGCGCAGCACAATCAATTCCCGAGTGTCGGCGTCCAATCGGTTCAACTGGCTCTGAAGCCTGTCGACCTTGTCCGGTGTCAGGTCCGATTGGGCCGCTTCGATGGGACGCAGCTCCAATTCCGTCCGCCGCCCCTCGACGAGCTTCTTATGGCGTTTGCGGCCTCTGAGGTGGTCGTGGAAGATGTTCGAGGCGATCCGGAACAGCCAGCTTTCGAACGATCCACCTTTATAGGACCCGATCTTCTCCACCAGCTTGACAAACAGCTCGCTGAGCAACTCGTCGCTGAGATCGCGATCGCCGGTCAGGCGGTAGAAATAACCATAGCAGCGCCCGCCGTAGAGATCGACCATCTGGGCGAAGCACTCGGCGTCCCCCGACTTACAGCCGTCGATAATCTGGGTTAGCTCGGCGCCCGTGCCCATCCGTTGTATTGACACCCAATGAGAAGACGAGACGGCCAAAGGGTTTATTGCAGGAATCCGTTCGCACGCGTGTGGCCCGTTGGGTATGCCGATCGGGCCCGGGAAGGTGACCGACCGCTTGGCTCCCGGCCGGCCCGGTCGGCCGGGACACAACCAACTGACCTGACGGGACGGTCACCTCAGTCCCCAACCGCCGGTCAGACCGGCCAGGTATCGTCCCGGTCCTCGGAGCCGCTGCCCGGATCGTCCGGATCGAGACGCCATCTCTCCGATTCCTCCATCTCATTGATCTCCCTCTGGACGTACTTGAAGATTTTGTCCTGGAGCGGGGCGAGCCTTCCATATGACTTGAGCATGCTCTGGTAGCTGGCCACAAGCATGTCCAAGCGGAGCAGTTGCCACTTCGCGAGACACTCGGGCTCCCGGATACTGGAGAAGGGGTGGCACTTGAAGACCCGCTGTCCATCCGGTCCGATCTCACAGAGTTCGCATTGGTCGCACTGAATCATATCCATACCTCATTTCCGGGTGGCACGAGCGACATGCCGTGCCACCATGACGCTGCGGGATTGCGGTTTTTGCCTGTTTCTCTCTTTACACGAGGCCGTTTCCCGAGTAGCATGCTATTATACGAGCTAAGACGCCTTGATAGTAGATATTCTGAGTTTTCTTAGAGGAATGCATGGCCAAAGCAAGACGTAGAAGGAAGATCGGCAGTAAGAAGAGACGCACGCGCTGGAAGATCAGGCACAAGATCAGCTGACAACCTTCGCATTTCGCAGTTTTTCACCCTGTAGGGAGTTCTCGCGCCGGGGCGAGGATTGTGTGCCATGGGTGCGACGGGATCGATGAAGCACTTCCGCGTCATCTTCGAACCGGACGGCAAAGAGATATCCATCCACCAGGGTGCGACCCTTGTTGAGGCCGCCGGTCAAGCCGGGATTGTCCTGAACACGTCGTGCGGAGGCCGGGGCACGTGCGGAAAATGCGTCGTGCGCCTGGGCCCGTCCGGCCAGGAGGTGCTCGCCTGCCAGTATACGGTGCACCGCGATCTGACTGTCACGGTTCCCGCTTCCTCGCGTTTCTACGCCCATAAGGTCCTCGAACATGGCCTCGATCGGACCGCAGGACTTCAGCGGACGGTTGTGGAGAGGTATCGGTCGATGGCCGGCACCGGGGACATCTACGGCTTGGCGGTGGACATCGGAACCACCACTGTCGTTGCCAAGCTGGTTGACCTGGCCAATGGCCAATGCATCGCGACGCGCGCCATGCTCAATCCGCAAACGCAGTTCGGCGACGACGTTGTCAGCCGGATCAGCTATGCCGAATCGCAGGCGGGTCTGGACCGGCTCCACGCGATCATCATCGACGGCATCAACCAGTTGATTCGTGAGCTCTGCGCGGCGGTTCGGATCGAACCCGATGCAATCTATGAAGCGTCTGTCGTCGGCAACACCACGATGAACCACATCTTCCTCCGTTTTCCCGTGGCGCAACTGGGCCAAGCCCCGTATCGGGCCCACTCAGTCGATGCTCATGATGTCTCGCCGGTCAGCCTGGAGCTGACCATGAACCCGGCGGGAAACGTCCACACCGTCGAGAACATCGCCGGATTTGTGGGCTCTGACACGACTGCCGTGGCCCTCGCGGTCGATATAGGCTCCGCAACGGAAATGACCCTCGTTGTGGATATCGGCACGAACGGCGAGCTGCTACTCGGAACGGCCGAGCGACTGTACGCAGCCAGTTGCGCAGCCGGGCCGGCACTGGAAGGGGCCCGCATCCGCTGCGGCAGCCGGGCCGTGGACGGGGCCATCGAGGCGGTTATCATCGACAGGGATGACATTGTGCTGGATGTAATAGGAGGCGGTCCGCCCTTGTCGATCTGCGGCAGCGGGCTGATCGACGCCGTCGCCGTGCTTCTGGAGCTGGGGGTGGTGGAGACCGGCGGGCATTTTGCCGATTTTGAGGAGATTCGAGCCAAATGCTCGGCGGCCGTGGCATCGAGGTGCATCGAGGTGGACGGCCAGCCGGCCTTCTGCCTGGCGAGGAGTCGGCGGAGCTCAGAGCCGACCGTTGTTCTGACGCAGCGGGACATCCGGGAATTCCAGCTTGCCAAGGGGGCCATCCAGGCCGGCATCCGGCTTCTGCTGGGCAGGATGGACATCGATGTTGACGACCTGCAGCGAGTGCTTCTGGCAGGTGCCTTTGGCAACTACATTCGTCCAGCGAGCGCCGTTCGTGTAGGACTGCTGCCGAACGTCCCGCTGGAACGCATCCATTTCGTGGGCAACGCCGCCGTGTCCGGGGCTCAGATGCTCCTGATCAGCGACGAGTGCAGAGCGGCTGCGGCGGTGCTGACGCGCAGGATTCAGTACGTCGAAATCGCCAACGAGAAGGCGTTCAGCGAGGTCTTTGCCGACTCTATGCTCTTGCGTCCATAAGCGCCCGAAGACTTCATGGGGTTGGCCCACAGGCGAGCAGGTAAGCCAGGTAGGCGCCGTAGATGCTCAGCAGCAGGACACCGCCCGCGCGGCCGATGACGCGCCGGCCCACGATCGCGCTGATGGCAAAGGCAACACCGACGCCGATCATAACCCAGAAATCGATCCCGCCCGCGAATCGGTGGTCGACGGCAAACGGCCTGACCAGCGCGGCCGCGCCGCTGACCAACAAAGTGTTGAAGATGTTCGAGCCGACCAGATTGCCCACCGAAATATCGTGGTGATCCCTGAGGGCCGCCAGTATGCACGTCACCAGTTCCGGAAGCGAAGTGCCGACCGCCATGATCGTCGAGCCGATCACCGCATCGCTCAGGCCGATGAAAGTGCCGATCTTTACCGCCCCGCCGACTGCCAGCCGCGCGCCGACGGACAGGCCGGCCAGTCCGACGCCTATCAGGACAACGTGGTTGCCGACACCGGACGGCACGGCAACGACAGGGACTTCGCCGGCCCCGATGAGCAATGCACCCCTCCTTGCCGCCCGCACCGTGTAGACCAGCAGGCCAATGAAGAGGACGAACAACAGCAGCCCCTCGGGTCGCGAGAGACTCCGGTCGCGCAGGATCGGCCACAGCACCAGGGAGACGATCAACAGCGTGGGGATCTCGCGCCGAAGCGTCTGGGCCTGGATCCGCAGCGGGTTGATCAGCGACACCAAGCCTGCCACCAGGGCCAGATTGGCGATGTTGGAGCCGTAAACGTTTCCGATGGCGATGTCACCTCTGCCGCCCAGGGCCGAAGCGATGCTGGCGGCCACCTCCGGGGCAGATGTGCCCATGGCCACAACAGTCAACCCGACGACAAGCTGGCTGACGCCGAGACGCTGGGCGATCCCGACAGCTCCGTTGACGAGCAGATCCGCACCCTTCCAGAGCAGAAGCAGTCCGACCGTCAAGAACACTATCGCCCATGCCATGTGAGCCTCTCAAGAAATGTGGTCTGCGGCGCGGCAATCGACCCGTCAGGCTTCCAAGACGGGCAGGTCGGACGACTCGACGATGCCGCAGATCGGGAGGCGAGATTCGCCGAGGCCGCCGAGAATCAGACCTTCCCGACGACCAGGCATGCGTTGTGCCCGCCGAACCCGAATGAATTGCTGATCGCTATATTGACCTCGGCTTCGCGGGCTGTCCACGGCACGTAGTCCATCTTCGGATCGCAACGCTCATCCAGATTGTCGAGGTTGATGGTCGGCGGGATGACCGAGCAGTTGATCGCCTTGATGGCGGCGATCAGCTCGACCGCCGCGGTCGCACCCAGCATGTGCCCCAGGCAGCTCTTGGTCGAGCTGACGGGGACCTTATAGGCATGCCGGCCGAACACAGTCTTGATGGCCGTGCTCTCGGCGATGTCGTTCAGCTCCGTGCTGGTTCCGTGCGCGTTGATGTAGCCGACATCCTCCGGATTGACCTTGGCGTCCGCCATCGCCAGCTTCATGGCCATGGCAGCGCCCTCCCCGTCGGGCAGGGGTGCCGTGATATGGTAGCCGTCGTCCGTTGCCCCATACCCGAGCAGTTCGGCGTAGATTGTAGCGCCGCGTTTGCGGGCGTGTTCGTATTCCTCCAGAACCAGGATTCCGGCGCCTTCAGTCAGCACAAACCCGTCGCGATCTCGATCGAAGGGACGCGACGCAAGGGGGGGATTGTCATTGCGCAGGCTCAGCGAGCGGGCGGCGCAGAACGAGCCGAGGCCGATGGGGGTCAACGCCGCTTCGCTTCCGCCAGTGATGGCAACATCACTGCGGTTGCTCGCGATGTTCCAGAACGCTTCGCCAATGGTATGATTGCCCGAGGCACAGGCGCTCGATACGGCGAAACACGGGCCCCGGACACCAAACTGAATGGCGATGTTGCCGCTGGCGGCGTTGGACATCAATCGCGGCACGCAGAAGGGCGATACCTTGCCGGGGCCCTTCTCGAGCAGGCGGATGTGCTGCTCTTCGATCTCCTTGATGCCGCCGATCCCCGTCCCGACAATCACCGCGACACGGTACGGGTCCTCCTTGGAAAAGTCCAGCCCGCTGTCCCTGACGGCGCTGACGGCGCCGGCGATGGCGAACTGGGCGAAGCGGTCCATTCGCTTCGCGTCCCGCTTGTCAATATACTTGGTTACGTCAAACTGCTTGATTTCTCCGCCGAAATGGACAGGAAACTGGCTCGTGTCGAAGGATTCAATCGTGGAAACGCCGCTCTTGCCTTCGCACAGCGCAGCAAAAAGCTCATCGACGGACTCAGAAAGCGCAGTAACACACCCCAGGCCCGTTATGACAACTCGACGTCTATTCATATCAGGCTTTATGCGTTCTCTTTCTTCTTGGTTTGCGCAACGCTGACGATGTAATCGATGGCGGCGCCGACGGTCTGGATCTTCTCGGCTTCTTCGTCGGGAATGCTCATGTCGAACTCGTCTTCGAATTCCATGACCAGTTCCACCGTATCCAGCGAGTCCGCATTGAGATCGTTGATAAAGGACGTCTCCCTGGTGATTTCCGCTTTGTCGACGCCCATTTGTTCGCTGATTATCTCGATCACCTTATTCTCGATCGCCTGCACATCTACCTCATCGATACTCACTTGTTGATCCTCCCTAATACACTCATACCACCGTCAGTTGCTGTCGCCAAAATCACTGTACAACACCCCCACCCGGTTCGAATTTGGGCGGTATCTTACCGAGCGGACAAGACTTGTACAAACATTTTTCCTGATTTTTTACATGGCCATGCCGCCGTCGACGCACAGAACTTGACCGGTGATATACCCGGCGTCGTCGCTGGTAAGGAAGGCCACAGCCTTGGCGACATCGACCATGGATCCGAGTCGTCTCATGGGGATCAACTGCTTGGCGGCTTCGAGCACGGGTTCGGGCAGCTTACGCGCCATCTCCGTGTCGATGAAGCCCGGTGCGACGCAGTTGGCGGTGACGTTCTTCTTGGCGAGCTCGCGTGCGGTGGTCTTGGCCAGGCCGATCAGACCGGCCTTGCTGGTGGAGTAGTTGGCCTGACCGGCGTTGCCGATGACGCCGGAGACGGAACTGATGTTGACAATGCGTCCGAACTTGTTGCGCAGCATGGACTTGGCGGCCGTCCGGGTCGCGACGAAGGCAGCTCGAAGGTTGACGTCGAGCACCTTGTCGAACTCTTCATCGGTCATACGAATCAGCAGGTTGTCGCGCGTGATACCGGCATTGTTGACCAGAATCCCGATGCCGCCGTGCTCGGAGGCCAAGGCCTCGAGCACCTCGGTGAACTTGGGCGTATCGGTGATATCGACGCAACGTGTGATGACCTCAAAACCGGCCTTCTTGACCGCCTCCTGCAGGTCAGCCAGTTGATCCTCGATCACATCAATGCCGGCGACGAGACGTCCCTGCTGGAGCAGTTCGAAGACGATCGCGCGGCCGATTCCCCGAGCCGCTCCTGTTACAACGGCAAGTCGCTTTTCACTCATTTCGAGAGCCTCCAATTGTTGTGAGTTCTTTCACAAAAAGTGTCGTTGGGCAAGTTCTCGTGGCTGCATCCAGACAGGCTCAGACACCTTTGATCAGAGCCTTGATCGAATCAGCGGTGCTCAGATTGACCACTTTGGCCTTCCTGTCGATGCGTTTCATCAGTCCAGTCAAAACGCGGCCGGGACCGATCTCATAAAACTGGTCCACGCCTTCACTGAGCAGACGCTGCATGCACTTGGCCCACAGGATCGGGCTGGTCAGTTGTCTGGCCAAGCCGTCGACAACGGCCGCGGCGCTGGAGTAGTACTGGGCGTCGATGTTGGCCAGCGTCTTGATGCTGCCGGGCTCGGTGATGCGGCACGCCGACAAGGCCCGCCGCAGCGCCTCGGCGGCGCCGGCCATCATGCTGGTGTGAAATGCCCCCGCTACTTCCAGGCGAATCGCCTTGAGAGCGCCGTATTGCGGGGCCAGTTCGACCGCCCGCTGGCAGGCGGGGATCGTGCCACTGACGACAATCTGCCCGGGACAGTTAAAGTTCACCGGTTCCAGCAACTCGCCGTTGGCAGCCTCCCGGCACAACTGGCGCACTTTTTCCTCGTCGAGCCCCATGATACTCACCATGGCACCCTGTGTGGCGTCGGCAGCCGCCTGCATGGCTTCGCCTCGCTTGCGCACCAGTTGAAGGCCGTCTTCGAAACTGACCAGGCCGGCGGCATAAAGGGCAGTGTATTCCCCCATGCTCAGCCCGGCGGTGATCTGCGGCCTGATGCCGGAGGTGGCCGGTTCGGTCCGGATCACTTCGAGCAGGGCGGCCGACATCGTGAAGATCGCCGGCTGCGACATGGTTGTGCTGTTCAGGGTCTCGGCCGGACCTTCAAAGCATACCTTGCGAAGGTCGAAGCCGAGAATGCGGTTGGCCTGTTCAAATATCGTGGCGGCCACAGGATATGCGGCCGCGATGTCGGCACCCATACCGACCACTTGGGCGCCCTGTCCGGGAAACAGAAAAGCGGTGGTCATTGTTCGTGTCCTTGAACCAGGCTGGTCCTCGATAGTCCGTCAATCTCAAAAGGGTGCATCAGAATTCGATGACGTTCGCGCCCCAGGTCACCCCGGCGCCGAAGGCCACGAAAACGAAGATGTCCCCTTTCCGGATTCGGCCGGTGCGGACGCATTCGTCGAACGCGATGGGCACCGAAGCCGCCGAGGTATTGCCGTATTGCGAGATGTTGACGAACACCTTCTCATCGGGCAAATTCAGTCGTTTGGCCGCCGATTCGATGATCCGCGCGTTCATCTGATGGGAGACGACCATCTTGATGTCGTCCACGGTCAGATTGCAGTGGTTCAGCCCGTCGGTGACCGAATCGACGATGCGTCGAACCGCCTGCTGGTAGACCTCACGTCCCTTGATCTGCATAAACACCTTGCTGGGGTCTGCAAGCGGTTGTGACGCCGGATGGCGCGAGCCGTGGGCTTGGCAGTTGAGCGATTCCCAGTATTGCCCGTCGGCGCCCAAGGTGCTGTACAGGATGCCGCGCCCGCTGTTGGTCTTCCGTTCGAGTACCACGGCGCCCGCGCCGTCCCCGAACAGGATGCAACTGGACCGGTCCTGCCAGTTGGTAATCTTCGTCAGTGTCTCGGCCCCGATGACCAGGGCCCTGTCGAGCCGTCCGTTCTCCATGAACTGCTGGACGATATGCAGGGCATAGACGAAGCCGCTGCAGGCGGCCGCCAGATCGAAGACCCAGGCATTCTTGGCGCCCAGGGCCTCCTGAACGAAGCAGGCGGTGGAGGGGAAGGGCATCTCGGGTGTGATGGTGGCGACGATGATCAGGTCAAGTTCTCTGGCGTCGACGCCGGCGTATTCGAGGGCTCGCTTGCCCGCCTCGGTGGCCAGATAGGCCGTTGTTTCATTGTCCGCGGTGACATGTCTGACCTTGATCCCGGTGCGCGTGGTGATCCACTCGTCCGAGGTATCGACCATCTTGGACAGGTCGTCGTTGGTCAACAGCTTCGCAGGCGCAAACGAGCCGCACCCGGTGATGACGGCGCGGCTCGCCGAGGGGCGATTCTCTGTATCCTTAGGCATCAGACGTCCTTACGCCAGCTTCCGAGAGGCACTCCGTGATCTTGTCGTTGATTCGCTGCGCGTAACATTTCTTCGCGGCGAAGACCGCATTGCGAATCGTCCGGCTCTTGCTCGATCCGTGACAGATCAGGGCTGTGCCGTTGATGCCCAGCAGGGGGGCGCCACCGTACTCATTGTAGTCGTGCTTCTGATAGACCCGCATGATGATCGGTTTGAACTTCAGGGCCAGCCGGGGTTTCTCCTGCATTAACTCCTGCTTGATGGCACGGAACAGCCCGTCGACCGCCCCCTCGGTCAGCTTCAAGATCACGTTGCCGACAAATCCCTCGCAGACGACGACGTCGCAGACCCCGCGAAAGATGTCGCGTCCCTCGATGTTGCCGATGAAATCGATCCGCGGATCGGAACGCAGCAATTCCCGCGTTCGTTTGACGACCTCATTGCCCTTGGCATCCTCCTGACCGATGCTCATCAAACCGACGCGTGGCTTGGGGACTCCGAGGATGCTTTTGGCGTAGATTGTTGACATCAGCCCGTACTGGTACAGGTTGATGGGCTTGCAGGCGATGTTGGCGCCGACGTCGCAAATCGTGACCGGGCCGGCGGGCATCGGAAAGACCACCGCGATCCCCGGGCGGTTCACGCCCGGCAGCGTCCGCATGCGCATCTGGAACGCGGCCACGCAGGCCCCCGTATTGCCGGCGGAAATGACGGCGTCCGCCTGTTCGTGTTTGGCCAGCTTGGCCATTACGGCGATGGAGCTCTTCGGTTTGCTGCGCAGGCTGTCGACCGGCGGCTCGTCCATGCCGATTACGTCCGGCGCGTCCACCACGCTCAGCGGGCCCTTCTTGAACCCCAACGCGGCCAGCTTGGACTCGACCACCTGCTGGGGTCCCACCAGGATCAACTCATCGTCCTTGTCGAGCTTGCCAACCGCCTCTACGGCACCGGCGACGATTTCGTCCGGGGCGTAGTCACCTCCCATGGCGTCTATTGCGATTCGCATTCTTACGCGGTTTCCTCTTTCCCAAGCTTCAAGGTTATGTTCGGATTGACGTATCCGCAGTTCTCACAGGCCGCATGGGGCAGTTTCGCCTGCCCGCACTTGCTGCACTGGGAATAGTTTACGGGCTTGAGTCGGTGGTGGGCCCGTCGGGTACGTGTTCGGCTCTTACTGGTCTTTTTGACTGGTAACATTGCTGGTCACTCCTGTTTCTCTGCGAGCACCCGCAGAGACATCGTCTGCACAAATACAAAAATGCTTTAAATATCCGGCATCCCAGTGCCTGTCAAGGCAATTTGCCCGTCTACGTTGGGAAATCGTGCCGCTTGCCGGGCACGCCCGGCATGTCCAGACAATTTGCCCGTCTACGTTGGGAAATCGTGCACCCGATCCGATGCGCCCCGCTCAGAATCACCACCCTCACTCCCGGCAGCGGCGGGGCATCGTCGATTCAGGACCGTTTGTCAATCCGGCAATCCGGCGAAGAACGCGATTTTGTCGTTGAAATCGCTGCGTGGTTCCGCTATAAATACGGGTTTGTGAATCGGCGGCGTCAGACGGAAGACCGGACCACGCCGTCGCTATGGTGTTTGCCGGAAGGGAGCTTCTCGGCCATGAGGCGCTATTCTGGACAAAAGGCGCTATATGAGGCAATCAGTCGATCTCGGTTGAAGTCCGGGCCGAGAGCGGCGTCGAAGGGCCCGGGCCTCCTGGAACGATTGAGGCCTCATCTGGAGAAGCTGCGAAGGCCCAAGACGGCCAAGCCGGTGTTGCCGGTTGAGGTTGGCTCGTCTGCGGCCGAAAGGCCGGCGCCGCCGATGCTGAAACCGCCGGGACCGCTGGGTCCGGCGGAATCGCCCGCGGCGGCCGGCCCGTCGCGGATGTGGCTGAAGCCCAGGGCGATCCAGTTCAATGCCGGGCGGATCGAGATTTCGCTGCCGTATCAGATCGGCATTGCGATCGGGCTGTTCGTGATCCTGATCTTGTTGGCGGTGTTCCGGCTTGGGCAGATTGATCAGAAGGCACGCTACAGACAGGCCGGTCGAACGACGCGGGCAGGTGTCGAAAGCCCGACGGTGGATTCCCGGGGTACCAATCCAGCACCCAGTGGGGCTGCGACGCCGCAGGGCAATCCGGCGGTGACCGAAGGTGCTCCGGCCGCCGGCGGTGACAACTGGATTGTCATTGCCCGCTCCGAACTCCGCAAGGACCTGGAGCCCGTGAGGGATCACTTTAACGCCCACGGGATACAGACCGGCATCGTGGCCTTTGAAAGGCTTCGCAGGCATTTTGCCGAATACGGGCTGGACGGAAGCAAGCTGCCGCAGGGCGACGGCTACTTCCTTGTGACGGTGCAGACGTACGACAACCCGGACCGGCCGGGCACAAACGGCTACGAAGCCAAACAGAAGATTGTCGAAATCGGGGCCCTCTACAAGGGCAAGGCACCTGCGGGGTGCGAGTCGTTTGCCCCGCGATATTTCAGTGATGCGTATGGATTAAAGGTCATCAGCAAATAACAGGAGAGTGTTCGCATGTCCATGGATCCTTCACTTAAGGTTAGAAACGCATTGGTTCGGCACCGCAACGTGCTGTCCCGGGCCGAGCGCGTCCAGAAATTGCGCGACGAAGAGCGATGGGCGGAAGGGGACTCCGTGCTGGGGTTACCGAAGGTGGCTCATCGCAAGAGCGGAGCCGGTAAGAAGGCCAAGGCCGAGGCCGCCCAGGAGAAGGCTGCGGCTGCGGCCGGGGCGGCTCCTGTTGCTCCGGCCTGATCGGGCCGCCGTCAAGGTCGGACGTGCGCTGCGGCGACCGATCGGGTCGGACCGCGCGTCGTCCATTTCGCGATTCCAGAAGGGCATGCCGAACACCGGTTCGGCATGTTCTCTTTCGTGCGCACGGTTTCACGACGAGCCGAACCGAGGCCGCTGGAAGTGACTGTCGGAGCCGTCATGGAAAGAAAGCCCGATTCAGAGGACGCCAGGCGTCCCGCGTGTCCGGGACGACCAGCCCTGCGGCTGCGACTGCTCGTGGCGGCGGCCAGCCCCCTCCTGTGTCTGCTGCTGCTCGAAACGACCCTGCGTCTGGTTGCCTACGGTCAGCCCAGCGGTTTCTTTCTCCGGTGGAAGGCGGCTGGTCGGACCCTCTACCTGACCAACGAACACTACTGTGAGCATTTCGTTGCGAAGGAATTGTCCAGGGCCCCGGAGGCGGGTGTTCTGGCGGCCAAGGACAAGTCCACCGTTCGTGTCTTCGTCCTGGGCGGATCGGCAGCCTACGGCGACCCCGATGTGGCGTTCGGGTTCTGCCGGCATCTGGAGGTCCTGCTCAACGCCCATTCGACGGAGCGGTCATTCGAAGTGGTCAATGCGGCGGTGACGGCCATGAACTCGCATGTGGCCCGGCGCATCGCGGCCGACTGCGCCTCGTACGAGCCGGACGTCTTCCTCGTGTATATGGGCAATAATGAGGTCGTCGGACCTTATGGTCCGCCCACACTGCCCGAGAAGCTTTATCGCAGCCGGGCGTTCATCAACCTCTGCATCACCGCCAAGAAAGACACCCGACTCGGCCAGTTGATGGACAGGGCCGGGCAGGCCCTGCGCGATGCACGCGGGCCCGAGAGGAAATGGCTGGGTATGGAGGCCTTTCTGGACCACCGGATTGCCTACGATGATCCCAAGCTGCAATCCTGCTATCGTCACTTTCGGGCCAACCTCCGCGATATAGCGCAGACCGCACACAGCTGCGGTGCCAAGACGATTCTGTGCACGGTGCCGACGAACATCCGCTCGTGCGCGCCGTTCGGCTCGGGGCACCGAGCCGGATTGAGCGCCGAACAGCTTGCCCGTTGGGACCGTCACTTTCAGCAGGGTCGCCAATGCGAGGCGTCGAGCGACTTCGAGGGCGCACTGGCTGCCTACGAGCAGGCCCGCGTGATTGATGACCGCCATGCGGACTTGGCGTTCTGTCAGGCGACATGCCTGCTTGCACTGGGCCGGACGGATGAGGCCAAGTCGTTGTTTGTCCGCGCCCGCGATCTGGACACCCTGCGTTTTCGCGCCGACAGCGGGATTGAAGAGGCGATTCGCGAATCGGCGGCGGCGCTGGCGGACCAGGGCGTGAGCCTCTGTGATCTGACGGCCCGTTTCGAAGAGCACAGCCCGCATGGTTTGCTCGGTGACGATCTGATGCTGGACCACGTTCATCCGACGTTCCGGGGCAACTTCCTGGCGGCGATGGCCACGATGCGAGCGATCCGAGAAGCGCTGCCCGACGCGAAGCTGCGCGAGCCCGACCGGACGGAGGAGGAACTGCTCAAGCTGTGCCGCGACCGATTGGTTTTCGACCACCGCCAAATGTACGATCTGGCGATGGTGATGTACCGGCGCAAGACGCTTCCGCCGTTCGCCGGGCAAATCACACACGAGCGCGAGCTGGAACGGCTGCGCGAAGGGTTGTTCGCGCTTCGCAGAATGGTCAAGGCCAGCCAGGCGACGGACGAACCGTACCTGTGGGCCATCGAGCAGGCGCCGCAGGACGTATACGTGAACGTCCGCTATAGTCAGTTTCTTGTCGAGCAGGGGCGAATCGCCGAAGCGGTTCGCCGATGCCGGCGACTTCTCGAGGGCCAACCCTACAGCATGACGATCCGCCTGGCATTGGCAGGGGCCTATGCCTTGGGTGGAATGGAGGATCAGGCCATCGAGGTGCTTACCTCGAACCAGACGCCGTACCGTTACGACCGCCGGCGGGCCCTCTCGATGCTCGGAACGCAGTACGCGCAGAAGGGTCTTATCGCCCAGGCGGCGACGGTCTACGAGGAACTGAGCAGGCTCGATCCCGATAACGTCGATGTCCTGGTCAACCTGGCGGCCGCCGCCTCGCATCGGAAGGACTACGCCGCGATGAAGCGGTACCTGGACAAGGCCCTCCGAATCGATCCATCGTCGGTGCAGGGCCGGATTAACATGGGCAACTACTATGCCAAGCAGAATGATCCGAACGAGTCGCAGAAGTGGTTTGCCCAGGCGGTGGAGGCCGACCCTCAGAACTACCTGACGCACATCGGATTGGGCATTCAGTCGATCCGACTGGGGCAGCTCGACAAGGGGATCGAGCACGTGACGAAGGCCGTTGTGCTGAAGCCCGATTTCGTCGAAGGGTACCAGATTCTGGCGGCGGCCTATGTCGAGAAGGGCGACGCCGAGCAGGCGAAGAAGTATGCGGCTCTGCGCGATCTGTTTGCCCCGGAGTCGGGCCGGTCGGCCGGCGGGGTCCAGTAGACTATGAATATCCTGGGAATATCGGCGTTTTATCATGACAGTGCGGCGGCCCTGGTCGCCGACGGCGCGATCGTCGCGGCGGCACAGGAAGAACGGTTCACGCGCATCAAGCACGATCCGGGCTTTCCGTCGCATGCGGTGGCGTATTGTCTTCAAGCTGCGGATCTGAAGGCGGATGACCTGGACTTCGTCGTCTTTTACGAGAAGCCTCTGGTCCACTTCGAGCGGCTCCTGGAGACCTATATCGCCTACGCGCCTCGCGGCTTCCGCCAGTTCTTGATGAGCGTTCCGCTGTGGCTCAATCGCAAGCTGCATCTGCCGCGTGAGCTCGACCAGGCTTTGGGCGGCAAGTACCAGGGCCGGTACGTGTTCACCGAGCACCACGAGTCCCACGCCGCCAGCGCGTTCTTCCCAAGCCCCTTCGAGGAGGCGGCCATTCTGACCCTCGACGGGGTCGGCGAGTGGGCCACGGCCAGCGCCGGCGTCGGGCGAGGCAACCGGGTCGAACTTCAGAAGGTGATTCACTTCCCGCATTCGCTCGGCCTGCTGTACTCGGCCTTCACGTACTACACGGGTTTTCGCGTCAATTCGGGAGAGTACAAGCTGATGGGTCTGGCGCCCTATGGCGAGCCCAAGTATCGCGACCTGATCCTCAAAGAACTGATCGACCTGAAGGAGGACGGCTCCTTTCGCCTGAACATGCGGTATTTTCCCTATGGGTACAAGACCGTGATGGTGGACCGGCGGTTCGAGCGGCTTTTCGGCGCGCCGGTGCGCAAGCCAGAGAGTCCGATCACCGAGCACACGATGGATGTGGCCGCCTCGATCCAATCGGTGACGGAGGAAATCATGCTGCGGATGGCTCGGAACCTGCACCGGGAGACGGGCATGAAGAACCTCGTCCTGGCCGGCGGCGTGGCGCTGAACTGCGTGGGCAACGGACGGATTCTGCGCGAGGGCCCGTTTGAGAACATCTGGGTGCAGCCGGCGGCGGGGGATGCCGGTGGGGCGCTGGGGGCGGCCCTATTTGTGTGGTACCAGTTGCTTGATCATGGACGCCGGGTCGGTTCCGGCGACGCACAGGGCGGCTCGCTGCTCGGGCCGGCCTTCGACGACGAGACCATCGAGACGTTTCTGAAGAGCGTCGGCGCGCCGCACCACCGCTTCGAGCGGGAAGCCGACCTGTACGACTGCGTGGCGGACCTGATCGCGTCGGAGAATGTGGTGGGTTGGTTTCAGGGGCGGATGGAGTTCGGGCCGCGCGCGCTGGGCAATCGAAGCATCATCGGAGATGCCCGCAGCGAGAAGATGCAGTCGGTAATGAACAGGAAGATCAAATTCCGCGAGTCGTTCCGTCCCTTCGCGCCGTGCGTGCTGATCGAGGACGCCCCCGAGTATTTTGACCTGGAACCGGGGCAGGAGAGTCCTTACATGCTGCTGGTTGCGCCGGTGCGGGCCGACAAGCGGCTCGATGGCGATGTCCGCGGCGCCCGAGGGTTCGACCGGCTCAAGGGAAGACGCAGCGTGATTCCTGCTGTGACGCACGTAGATTATTCCGCACGCGTTCAGACGGTGGACCCGCATCGTCACGGCCGATTGTACGAGCTGATGAAACGGTTCAAGGCCAAGACGGGTTGTCCCGTGATTATCAACACGAGTTTTAACATTCGTGGCGAGCCCATTGTCTGCACGCCGGAACATGCGTATCGTTGTTTCATGGCCACGGACATGGATGTGCTCGTTCTGGGCAAGCATCTTCTGTACAAGCACGAGCAACCCCAGGTGACGAGGCACGATGTGGAACGGTACAAGGCGCAGTTCAGGCTCGATTGAGCACGCTGCGAATCCCAGGAGCGAAGGATGTCGTTGGTTAACGTCAACTGGAACCCGAGCCGCAAGGACCTGAACGGTTTCCGGCTGGTGTCCGTCATCGCCACCACGGCCATCGCCGCTCTGCTGTATGTACTCAAAGGTGTGGACGTCCGCTGGTGTGCCATCCTCGTTGCATTCGGCGCGTTCGTCTGGCTCAGCGGCCTCGTTTCGCCGACGCTGACCCGCTACGTGTACATCGTGCTGATGGCGGTGACGCTGCCCATCGGCCTCGTCGTCAGCCTGATCCTGATGAGTGTGTTCTACTTCGGGCTCATCACGCCTCTCGGGCTGGTTTTCCGCCTGATGGGTCGGGATCTGTTGTGCCGGAAATTCGATCCGAAAGCCCCGACGTACTGGATGCCGCACTCGCAGACCAAGAAGGTGGAACGCTACTTCCAGCAGTTCTGAGCAGGGAGGTGTGCCACAGATGACGGAAAAAGACTCGACCAAGTTTGCGCGACTCGCCAAGGAACAGCGTGTCTCCCTTGTCGCGGAATTCTGGTACTTCCTCAAGCACAACAAGAAATGGTGGCTGCTGCCGATTGTGCTGGTGCTGTTGCTGCTGGGCTTGATTGTCCTGCTGGCGGGCACCAGCGCTGCGCCGTTTATTTACACGATCTTCTGAGCGGCGCCGATCAAGGGGGGGCAGCGAGGCAGACGGATGCCGGATCGATTGGCGGGGGCCGAAGCAGAGGCTACGCGGTGGGCTTGACACCGATGTACTGCGTGCGGGCGTTGGCGATCAGGTTCAGCATCTGATCGGCCTGCTTGCGGATCGCCGGGTCGGAACTGATCACGCGCGAACTCCACTTGGCGTATTCGCGGTTCAACTGGTGTCGGACCTCGTCCTGGCTCATCTCGGTGGTGACGCCGAGGATCATTTCGGCATCTTCGCTCTGGTGCATGCTCACCGGGAGCGTCTTCTCGACCATGGCGCGAAGCCGGGTGCGGTCGATCCGGAGCCATTGCGCCAGATTCTTGAGCAACCCGATGTCGGTCGCTGTAACCTGCCCCTTCGCTCCGGCCACCCGCAGGCACAAGTCCATGATGTCGAGCCGGCCGACCATCGGCGCAATCTCCACGATTTCTTTGCAGATCTCCTCCAGGTTCAGACGTCCGCCTTTGAGGAAGAATCCGGCGGTCTTGCGAAGCGCCTGCTCCAGTTCCAGGCGGGCGCCTTCCGAGGCGTCGCCGGAGCCGAAGTTGGTCCGGACCCAGCCGTAAATCACATTGGTCTCGGGCTCCCGCAGGGCGTTGTTGGCGGCACCCACACTGAAGGCCAACCCGACCGCCAGAGTCTTGGCCCGCTGGATGTTGTCGTCGACGTCCAGATACCCGATCTCGAGGTTCTCAAACGCCCCGATGCATGAGCCGGCGGCCAACTGCTGGCCGGTCGAGCGGGAGAGGATGGCGACGTTAAAGCGCAGTTGCCGGCGGCCCTGTCGCGGCAGGACGAACCACTCCGGCGACAGCTGTGCCACGGTCATCCAGTCTTCCAGGACGGTGTGCCGCTGGCAGAGCTTCCCGATCTCGGTCTGATAGGTGAAAGAAACCGCCCGATTGATCGGTCCCTGTTTGGGCCGGGCCGGCACGGGCAGTGGCGTCTGACCCTTGTTGTCGGTGACGTCGCTCAGGGTCGTTTTCAGCACGACTTCGTGGCCGTCGTCGGGTGCCTCGATCGTGCCGCAGATGTCCAGGACCAGGACCGTCTGCCAGGTGTCGCCCTTCGGCTCCCTCCCGATCCGCGCCCGACAATTCAGCACACCTGGATCGATGGTCCCTTCCCGTTCGTTTGCGCTGTGCGTCTCCCCGCTCGGTCGTACGCTCGCGGCAGCCTCCCGAGCGATGGTGCAGGTCGCAGCAGGGGCGGGATTGTCGCCTGCCTGCGGCGTCGGCCGCGAAGCACGCGGCAGACGGCGGGCAGACTGCACCAGCGTCTGCCGTGCGGCGGACAGGTGCTTGGCGAAGCGGCGCGCCCAACGTGCGGCCCCTGCGATCCAGCTGCTCAAACGCACCCACACGGTGCGGGCAAGTGCGCGTCCCGATGCCAACGGGGAGGGGTTGCTCGCGTCCGATTGCGGACCCTGTCGCCGGGCTCCGATGAACAGCCCGGCGGCAACCCCCACGATCATCGCCACAAGCGGAAGCACGATCTTCAGCATGGGACACCGTTCTGCTCTTTATTGGACTTTGAGCGATTGCAGTTCTTTGGCACCTTCCGTGGCCTGGCTCCCGGCCTTCTCCTCGTCCAGCGAGACGTCCATTTCCAGGACGCGACCGGAGTCGACGTCCTCGAACTTGCAGTGCATCCGCTGGTTGAGATCGTAGCTGTATGTCACCCTGATGGGACGCTCGGCCGGGCGGTTCGGCGGCAGCTCGAAGCGGTGCGTGGCGATCGTGTTGACGTACGCCGGATCGGTATCCTCGCCCTGGGTGACGGTCACCTCGACCTTCTCCTGACCCTGAGAGACGGTATAGAAGGTCTGCGTGGCTTCGCACGGCAGGGGCGTGTTCTTCTTGAGAATGATCCGATTCTGAATCACCCGGCGTCCCGTCTCTTTGTCGATCGGCGCACAGATCGTTCCGTAGCTGTGGTTGCAGACGTCGGTCAGGCAGATATCCTGGAGCCCGGTGCGGATTCCGGGATCGACCGCGTCGGGATTCTGCCGGACGGCCGTCAGGCCGGCGTGAAGCGCCGCGCCCAGCGCGACGCACTCATCGACGTTCACCTCGCAGGCCGGCGCAAAGCCGAACATCTGCTCGAGGTGTGCCCGCACCATCGGCACGCGGGTACTACCACCGACCAACAGCACGGTCGTCACGTCGGATGGCTTGAGGCCGGCCTCGTCCAGCGCCACCTCCACCATCATGTCCGTCCGCGCCACCAGCGGGGCGATCGCTTCTTCGAACATCTCCCGCGTGATCTCCGCACGCATGCTGCCGCTGGCGCCGTACAGAATCTTCTTGGCCACGGGACGGCGTGACAGTGTCTTCTTGATGTCTTCGGCCTCGTCCTCGTACTTGGCCTGGTCTTCCGCGGAGGTGATCAGCTCGGTGCCGAACTTGTCGCGATAGAGCTTTTGGAGGATTTCGAGGACTTTGTTGTCGAAGTCGATGCCGCCGAGGGCATGGTCGCCCTGCGAACAGATGATGTCCATCTGGAGGCCTTTGACGTTCATCAGCGTCACGTCGAACGTACCACCACCGAGGTCGTACACGAGCACCTTGCCGGCGACCTCTCGCGTCGTGGCGTAGTACAGGGCGGCCGCCACGGGTTCGTTGACGATGGCGATGACGTTGAGGCCGACGGCGGTCCCGGCGTCCATGGTCGCCTTGCGACGCACTTCGTCGAAGTGGGCCGGAACGGAGATCACCGCGTCCCGAATCGGTCCGTGGGAGGCTTCAGAATCCTGCTTGAGCTTCTTGAGGATGAGCGCCGACAGTTCCACGGGAGTCCAATCCCTTCCATCGATGTTCACCTTGTACTCGGCGTCGCCCATATGGCGCTTGATCCAGCGCACGGAACGTGCCGGGTTCAGGTGCCTCGAATTGAGGGCTTCGATCCCTACGCGGATGAGTTCGGGGTTCTCCTCGTCGAAGAAGATGGCCGAGGGTGTCAGGCGCTCTCCGTCCGCGTTCGGAACGATCTCCGGTTTGCCGATCGCGTTGAGGATCGCCAGTTCCGAGAACGTCGTTCCAAGGTCTATGCCGACGATGTTAGCCATGGTATTCTCCTGCGTTCAACATTTCCCACAGAGTCTGTCCGGCCGCCCCCTGGCGGGGCCGCGTCAAGACTCAGCCAAACAGCTTAACCTGTGCCGTCCTGACGACCTTGTAATTGTCTTCGTCCGTGATATATCGATATCCGGGCCGCACCACTTTGGCGATCGTGCCAACCTGGCTGGCGTCCCCCGTGATTTCTTTCTCTTTGATGGCCTCCGCGAACTTCTCGTGTCCCCGGTAATCGCTGCCGATGTCGGGACGGAACTGCTCGACCCCGCTCGATTCCAGGGCGAACAGCAGTTCATCGCGGACTTCTTCGAGTTGCAGAGTGCTCTGGTCGTTCTCGTCGAGCTTGGCCAGCCGGTTCTCGAGGTTGTCGATGCAGCGGATCACTTTCAGACAGAAGGTTCGGATAATGCTCCAGTCATAGCCGTCCTGTAGCTTCTCCACGCGGTCCTGCTGGCAGGCGGCGTACTCGCGGATGGCGGAGACCTGCTGAGCCAGTTCCTTGAGCGTCTCGCCCAGCGGTTCGGCCTGCCCGCGTGAGACCTGCTGCACGTTCTGGGCCATCTGTCGAAACTCGGCGATCTGACGCTGGAGTTCTTCGGCCTGTTCCGTCAGAGGACTCGCGGCCGGAGCGGCCGGTGGGGGCGCCGAGACGATCTCAGTGGCACCGAGAACGGCTACTCTGGGTCTCGGTGTGAATCGCTGTTTCTGCGGTACGGCTGCCGTCTCGCTGTCCTCGTCGTTCGAGGTCGTCCACTCCATCTGAGGCGACCAGTCCTGTTCTCCGGATGGCTCGTCCGACATCAGGACGGCGACCCCGTCTTCTTCGCACCGCGGCGCGACACACAGGGTCGGGCGGCCGGGCGACAACGTCCGATGCCGGCGGGGCACCAGGAAACGCTCGCCGTCGTTGTCATCCGTCGGCTTGGAGTCATACTCGTTGGAGGACAAGGCAAACTCCGGCCCGTCATCGCCGTCATCGGATGATTCAGCCGGAACGTCCGAATCCTTCTCACCGCCGCCTTGTTCATCCGCGCCTTCGTGTGGAATATCCGTAAGTTCGCCGGACGCCGGCGCGACGGCAACGGCGCGATCGGCGCGACGTCTTGCGATCGCCCTGAAGGCACGGACGATGGACCGCAGCACCCAGACGATGAAGCAGACGCCGAAGAGGGTGCCTCCGATGGACAGACAGACGATCGAGGTGGTCTGAGCGATCTGCTCTTTCTCTCTGCGCTGCCGGTATTGGGTGACCTGTTCTTCCCAGTTCGGTCCGTAAAGGTAATCGGCGATGTCGCCGGGATTCATCTCGCCGGCGGCCAATTTGGGCAAGTCACTGTGAAGGTGTGCTCTTTGCTCGGCAGCCAGTTCTTCCGGGGTCTTGTTCTGACGCTCCTTGTCGAGTTCGAGGACCAGTTGATTCTGCTCCTCCGCCGTGAGGCGGTGCCAGTTGCCGTACTTCTGGAAATAGTCCGCCGGCTGCAACGCCTGTTTCGGGACGCCGGCAGGGACCTCCAACCGTTCGGCTTTGGCCTGTTGGCGCACCCATGCCAGCGAAAGACCTCCGGCTAACAACAGCACCAGACCGAGTATCACGCACTTCTTGAGCATGGTTCACATCAATTCATCGTATACGGTTTCACGCGGCTTCACCTTTCCGTTCGTCGGCTTGGCGGGCCCATCAATTGACCAAAAAAGACAGGCCATGGATGCCCGGGTTACCGAACGGGGCGGTGTGTTCCACCGAAGTCACAGTCCGGTTTTCTGGCCAGGGCATGGGCCAAGGCCGGTGACGGTGATGAGCGCACCCCGGCGACCGCCTCGTAAAATATAGAAAACAACCAACGCCGGCCAAAGGGGCCGGAGGCCGATGCGCAGAGTCGATGAAACGCGAAGCAGGGATGGTCCGATACCGACCATGAAGGGAGCGAGCGGGGCCATCGATCGGAAGGCGTGCTCATTCTCGGACGTGAGAGCGGAGCGGCATCCGCCGCCGCAAGAGGCCGCGTGAGCCAGGTTGCTGCCCGTGCGGCCGGCATGACGCGGCTTGGCGGTGCCGTCGTCGATCATGCGGACCCTGCGCGGGGAGTCGAACATACGGCCCCGGATCAGCTGGATGACAGGCCTGCGGGATGCCATCTCGACAGCATGGCGGTGGTGGGGAGAGAATCGATCCATCAGTGGGGCACCGGCTGCGGTCGTTCGAGTTTTCGGGCCTTGGGCACTCCCGTATGGCGTGCCTGTGCACGTGGGCTGTGGTCGGACGGCCGGAGAAACTTTGGCCGATTCGCGTGCAATTTTCTTGCAGTCGCGCCGACCGGCCTGTACAATTTGGTTTTTGCCGCGGCTGACACCTCCGTGTCGGCTGCGTTGGTTTCTGGCCTCTGCCGGAAACCCATGTTTTGGGCGATTAGCTCAGTTGGTAGAGCAGCTGACTCTTAATCAGCGGGTCACAGGTTCGAGTCCTGTATCGCCCATTTCCCCAAGTCGTTGCGAGGCGTGCGGTCGTGAGACGCTGCGGTCGACGCGGTGTCTGCAACAGGTGTGAGAATCCACCGGAAGGTCCCCCCGGCGGCTGCTTTTCATCGAAGCAGAACCCCTGCACAGCAGGATAGAAAAGGAGAAGGCGGCGCCCGGATTCGAACCGGGGAATAACGGTTTTGCAAACCGTCGCCTTAGGCCGCTTGGCTACGCCGCCGGGCAAGGCAAGGGCGGCTTATACACGAAATGTGGTACAATTGCAAGAGGAATTTTGGCTTGGTTGCCGCCGCTCCAGAGGGCTGTCACACCGCTGGCTACAGGGGCCGCGACGATGGTTCGTTGAGACAGCATCGCCAGGCGAAGCGCTGGTGATACTAAGGTTGGACTTCCGGTCTGCCGATAGAAGGTCGTTCATACGTCTGTTTGGAAGTCTGTTTGATGAAGACGAACGACCCGATAATAGCGGCACTGGCCCAGGAAAGCACCGTCGCTCCGGCGATCCTCGAGAAGCTGATCGAGAACCAGAAGCAGACGGGACAAAGCACTTTGTCCATCCTGCGGCGGGACAACCTGCTCAGCGAAGAGCAGATTCTCCGAGCGGTCGCCAAAGCGAACCGCATCGAATATGTTGAACTGACGGCCGACCTGATCGATCCGATGATCGCCCATCTGATCTCTCGTGATGTGGCGAATCGCTACCACGCGATCCCGATGCGGTGCCAGGACGGGGCCCTTCTGGTGGCCATGGGTGCGCCGTGGGACCTTGCGGCGAGGGACGAGATCGAGGTGAAGACCGGGTACCGTGTGGTTCCGGTGGCGGCCAGTGCGGGGGCGATCCGTCAGGCGATCCAGCGGCACTACGACGAGGTGGACATCACCAAGCAGGTGGTGGCGTCGATGCGGCTGAAGGAGGACGCCACCGGCGGCCCCGGGGCATCCGAACACCGACCCCGCATGCTGCGCGAGGGCGATGATCCGATCAGCAAACTGGTTTCCTCTATCGTCCGCGGCGCGATTTCGTCCGGGGCCAGCGATGTGCACATTGAACCGCAGCCGCCGGACCTGCGGGTCCGCTATCGGATCGACGGGACTCTGAGAGATACGATTCGGGTCCCGTCGTCGGTGCAGCAGGAGGTCGTCTCGCATATCAAGATCATGGCCGATATGGACATTTCCGAGCGCCGCATGCCTCAGGACGGACACGCGACGATCGAACACGAGGGAGCCGAGTACGACCTGCGCGTCTCGTCGCTTCCGGCCGTCGGCGGAGAGAAGGTCGTGTTGCGGATCCTTGACAAACGCGTCGAACGCTGGGCGTTTGACAAGGTGGTTACCTCCGGGCAGGACAACAAGACGTTTCGTCAACTGGCCGGGAATCCCTACGGCATGCTGCTGCTGACCGGGCCGACGGGAAGCGGCAAGACCACCACATTGTACTCCGTCTTGCAGTTGATCAACACGGCAGAGAAGAACATCGTCACCGTGGAGGACCCGGTCGAGTACCGTCTCGACGGGATCACTCAGGTGCAGGTCAAACCCATTGCCGGGATGACCTTCCCGTCCGCCTTGCGGAGCATCCTGAGGCAGGACCCCGACGTCATTCTCATCGGGGAGATACGTGACCGCGAGACGGCGGAGATCGCGATCGGCGCGGCGTTGACGGGCCACTTGGTCCTGAGCACGCTGCACACCAACGATGCGGCGGGGGCGGTGTCCCGACTGATCAACCTCGGTATTCCCGCCTTCCTGGTGGGCTCGGCCCTGCTGGGGAGCGCCGCCCAGCGGTTGATACGGACGTGCTGTCCACAATGCCGCAGGCCGTATCGCGCGTCCGAGAGCGAGGTGCGAATTCTCTTCGGCCATTCGCCGCCGGAAGGCGATGTGGAACTCTGGCGTGGATCCGGCTGCAATCACTGCTATCAGAGCGGCTATCTCGGTCGTAAGAGTATCTATGAGATTCTCCCCGTCTCCCGGTGTGTCCAGCGGATGATCATCGACAAGATGGATGACGATGCCATCAAGACGCAGGCGGTTTCCGAAGGGATGCGAACGTTACGCATGGCAGCCGTGCGGGAGGTTCTGGCCGGTCGGACCACGATCGAGGAGATCATGCGCGTCGTTGACATGGAGCGTGGGTGATGCCGACCTTTCAGTACACCGCCAGAGATGCGTCCGGAAGACAGTTGCAGGGCACCTACGAGGAGATCGCAGGGGTCCGCGAACTGCGTCACGAGCTGACGCGGATCGGCTATGAACTCGTGCGTGCCCGGCGTGTGAAGGAACGCCCAAGCCGCCGGTCCCGCATCCGAGCCGAGGACATCGTGACGTTTGCCTACAAGTTCTCGGGGATGTATTCGGCGGGGCTCTCGGTCACCTCGTGCCTGGAGACGCTGGCCGATCAGGCGGAACGGCCCCTGCTTCGGGTGGTGTTGTCGGACATCAAGAAACGGATCGAGGCCGGAGCGAGTCTGACGAAGGCTTTTGAGCCGTACCGCGCGGTTTTCTCCGAGTTCTTCCTCGGCATGCTCGAGGCAGGGGAAGCCTCGGGCAAGCTGGTGGAGGCCCTGGAAATGAGCGCGGTCTATCTCGAGAAGCGAGAACAACTGCGCACGAAGGTCAAGTCTGCCTTCGTCTATCCCATCGCGGTAGGGGTGGTGTGCCTGGCGGTTCTGCTGGGACTGCTGTTGTTCGTGGTCCCCGTGTTCACCAGGCTCTATGCCGGTTTGCATGTGTCTCTTCCCGGGCCGACGCTGCTCCTCGTGACTTTGAGCAAGATGCTGCGCGCCTGGTGGTGGCTAATGCTGCCGGCGGCGATCGGCGGGGGCTGGGGGCTGAAAAGCGTGCTCCGTTACGGCGGGTTGAAATGCGGCTGGGACCGCCTCAAACTGCGGCTGCCGGTGTTCGGCCGGCTCAATCGCCTCATTCTGGTTTCGCGATTCATGCGCCCCTGCGCCATGCTGATGTCGGTCGGAGTCTCCGTGCTGGACGCGTTTCGCATCGCCGGCGAGATCGTTCGCCACGCGGAGATGACCACCGTGGCAAAAGACCTTCAGAGGATGGCTCAGGCAGGCAACCCGGTGGGTAAGGCGTTGGCCGCCCATGACATATTTCCGTCCGAGATTGTGCAGATGGCCGTCTCGGGCGAGCAGGTTGGTCGGCTGCCCGACATGCTGGCCAAAGGCGTCGATCTGCTGGACCGTGACATCGAGCGGATCATGGCGGCCCTGGTGGTCAAACTGGAGCCGGCTCTGACTCTGATTATGGGACTGGTCATCGGGGTGGTTCTGATGGGCGTGTACCTGCCCATGTTCGATTATATGACTCACCTCAAGTAGAGAAGTTGCTCCAGGGGGGTGGGCCTTGGGCCGGAGTGTATGACATGTCGGCGCCCGACGTCGATCCGGCTGGCGCGGAAGACACCTGCGGCAACGGCCTCCCCGCAGAACGATGAAGAACCGGACATGAGATTGTCCTGCTCGATATATCGGGACAGGTAAAGTCGTGCGGTTCGCCGGTCGATACACGCTGGGTCAGGCTATGAGAAGTCACCTTTGCAAAAGGAGAACATCATGAGGTGTGAGAAAGGCTTTACGTTGGTTGAATTGTTGGTCGTGGTGTTGATCCTCGGCGCGCTGGCGGCCATCGCCATTCCGCGAATCAGCCAGAGTGCGGAGACCGCCAAGATCAACGCCTGCAAGACGAACGTGGACCTGATCAACTCCCAGATCGAGCTGTACTACGCCACCACCGGCGAGTGGCCGGAGAACCTGAATGATCTGACCAAGAACTCGGAATACTTTCCGGACGGGTTGCCCGTATGCCCGCTGGGTAAGGAATACAAGTACGACAGCAGGAAGACTCACCGTGTCGCTGAGCACAGCCACAAGTGATGGCGTTCTCGCCTCTTGAAGTGCGATTACAGGCTGGCGGTTGACCGCTGCTGCCAGCCTTTCTTCCTTTTCTGACACGAGTCCGCCACATGAGGGTGCCACGGGGTCATACGCTTGCGGAGTTGCTGGTGGTCGTGTTGATCATCGGCGTTCTGACCTGTGTGGCGGTTCCCCGGCTCCCCTTCCGGGCCCTGGATCGCCAGCAGGCGGAAGGGGAGGCCCGGAAGATCGTCATCGGTCTGCGGCGGACGCGGAGTCTGGCCATTCTCCATGCCGCCACCCACCCCAACGGTTATGCGTTCGAGATTCGCCGCCGGGGCCCGACCACGAGTGTTGCGATTCTCGATCTCGACAACTCGGCCGTAGTCGATTCCCAGACCCTGGCCGCAGGGGTCCGCTGTCAGGGCGATCTGCGTTTCAGCTTCAATGGCCTGGGGGCCCTGAAGGAATCCGGCCAGGCGTCCTTGGATGTATCGCTTTCGGACAGGACGTTCCGCATCACCGTGACGCCGGGCACCGGCGCCGTTCAGTGCGTCCAGAGTGAACCGCATGGCATACACACGGCAGACAGATTGGCTCGCTGACCGAGGCCGGAGGATGGAGCGGGGCCGGCTGAGGGGCATGACGCTTACAGAGGTGGCCGTCGCCTCAGCGGTTCTGGCCATTGCTCTGGTGCCGATGCTGCGGGCGTTGACGATTGCGCAGATGACCGGCATCGCCGTCGAACGCAAGACCCAGTCCCTCATTCTGGCGCAAGGCAAACTCGAGGAGATCCGTGCCCGATCGATCCATCATTATGCGGATCCATTCAACGAGAGTTCCACACCTCTGGCCAGCGGCTACCTCTGCACGGTGGAGGATGACCAGGACGCCGATCTCCGGCTGGTATCCGTGGCTGTCGGGTGGGATGCCGACTCGGATGGACGCCTGTCCGACGAAGAGAGTCTGGTCTGTCTGACCACCTACGTCGCACGGATGCAGTAACCTCGGCGGCCAACCGGGACCGTTGCGTTATGGGGCCTGTGGCCAGAGCGGTTTTCCACATCCACAAAGTCCCTTTCCCCGACCGATAAGAACCGCGTTGCCGCTTCTTGAAGGCGGCCCGTGGGGGTCGGTGGCGCGTTGCGGCAAACTTGCACCGGCGGCCGAAGTGGGCTAACGGAAGGGCCCGGTCGTGCCGAAGAAATGACGGTCCAGCGCGGATGCTATAGACGGTCTGAATGATGCACAAGCAGATGAACAATCCGGAAGCGGCCAGGGGCGTGACGCTGGTCGAGATGGTGATCGGCATGGCGGTCATGGCGGTCGTCTTTGCGGCCATGGTGCCGGTGCTGGCCGGCGTTCGAAATCACTGGGATACGTGGAAGGCCAACGGGGAAATGATTCAGAATGCCCGGGTCCTTGCAGACCATCTCCATCGCACGCTGGCCACCGCGACTCGAATCACGGACGTCAGCCCATCCTCACAGGATCGCGGCTTTATCGAGTTCGCGGCCGCAGACGGGACGTCGTACCGGTATGCCCTCGGTCCGGACGGCTACGTTCGGTTCGGTCCTTCGGGCGAGCCGGGCGATCTGGCGGGACCCGTCCGTCGGTTCCGGTTTACCTGCTATGATGGCAACGACTTCACGGCGCCCACCGTCGACGCTTCGTCCGTGCGATTCATCATGGTGGAGACGACCTTCGCGAACCCCGCGCGGCTTGGCGCCGACAAGACGTTCACCACGCGGGTGTATCTGCGTGCACGATCGTTGCCGCAGGAAACGCCGGATACCTTCGAGCCGGGCGTGGCGCTCCGCAACTCCGTGGCTTGGGGTGGGAGCAACATCTGCATCGACAGCTATCGGTCGTCTCAGGGCCCCTACGATTCGGCACGACCGGGGACGGAGGCGGTTGTTTCCGTCAACGCGACGACAGACCACGCGATTATGCTCTGGAATAGCGCCGTCATCCGAGGCGACGCCTATATCGGGCCGGGCGGAGACCCGGCCAGCGGAATTGGCGTCTGGGGCCTCGCGCGAATCACGGGCCGCCGCGGGTCGCTGTCCAGTCCGGTGGACATCCCCGCGTTGTCGGCGCCGACGCGGCGTCCGTTTCGAGGGGTGTGCGACGACGCCATCGAGCTGACGCTTCAGCAGAGCCGCACCATCAATTCGGATCGCTATCTCGAATCCATCAGCCTGGGAGGCGATGCTGTGCTCGTTATCGACGGGCACGTCACGCTGGTGGTTAAGGGAAGCCTCAGAATGGACAGCCGAGCGGAGCTGAGGGTTCTGCGCGATTCCAGTGCGACGATCTACGTGGGAGGTAGCGTCGATATCTCCGGCAGTTCGCGGCTGAACAGTCTGAGCGCCGATCCGTCCCGGCTGCGGATCAACCTGATCGGCGTTGGCACCACGTTCCAGATGAACACAAACGCCGTTGCTTATGCGGTTCTCCAGAATCCGCAGGGTGGCGTGGGGATCTGGAGTCAGGCGGAATTCTTTGGGAAGATCAAGGCAGCCAGCCTCGAAGGCGGCGGATCCGTTCATGTGGACCTTGATTGTGGCTTCTAACGGTGCGTATGCGCGACAACCATCATAACCGAGGTGTGGTACTGATCCTGGCGGTGTTCATCGTGGCGCTGCTGGCGGCGATTCTCACGGGCATGCTGCAGATCAACACCGAGGAGATTCAGATCATGCAGAACCATGTGCGAGCGGCCGAGGCGCTGGCGGTGGCCGAAGCGGGATTGAACGACGCGATGGCGCATCTCCGTTCGAATGCGGCGTGGCAGGCCGGCTTTACGGCCAAGCCCTTCGCCGGCGGCGCCTACACGGTGACTCTGGACGGATCGCAGATCACCTCCGTCGGAACGTCTTCGCAGGGGTATACCGCACGGGTGAAGGCCAATGTCACCGTGGCGCCGGCCGGACCTCCCCACCGTGTGGCCGTCGACTGGATCCGGGTGAACGAATGAAATCCACTGCGAGGACATCGTTGGGCATCGACATCGTCGGCGACGAGGTCAATGCCGTACTGCTCAGAAGGACGCGCGATGGATTCCGCGTCTTGGGGACATCCCGCGCGTCTCTGCCCGCGGGAACTGTTGAGGGTGGTCGCATTGTCGATACCGCGCGTCTGTCGAAGGCCCTGAAGGTCATCCGAGAATGTCGCAGGAGGCAAGGACGCACGGTGCTGTCTCTGCCGCCGTCCGGCACGCTGGTTCGCGTAGTTCCGCTGGAGGAAGAGGACCCGCAGGCCATCGCCGGGTTTGTTCGCGATGAGGTCGCGCAGTACGCGGCATTCTCCGGCAGAAGGACCGCCTCGGACTACCACCTGATGGTCTCTTCTCGAAAGAACGCCCCCGGCAGGGCCCTGTTGGCAGCGGCCGACCAGGCCAGCGTGGAATCCCTGGTTCGTGCCTGTGGGACTTTCGGTGTCGGTGTCGGCGCCGTCGAGCCGGCCGTTCTGGCCTGTGCCCGGGTGTTCCAGACGGCGCGGTCTCTTGAGACGCTCGGTCCGAACGTCCTGCTGGCCTTGCTCAAGGGCGGCGTTCTGACCCTGACCGTCCTGCAGAAAGGAACCGTGGATTTCATACGGTCGCGCACCCTCCCGGCGGCCGACCCGACCTCTGTGGACCGATACGAGCGTACGGCCGACGAAATCAACGCCGTACTTCAGTTCTACACGATAGAAGGAACAACGATCAGCAGTGTCGTTGTGATGGACGACGAGCACGACTCGGGGCCGGTAGGGGCCGAGGAAACAGTCCGATCGAAAGTGGCCTGCGAGGCCGTGGAGGTCTGGACCCGAAGCACCCTGCCCGACCGCGTGGGCCTCGAACCGGGGTTTTCAGGGAAGGGCTCCATCGCCGCGCTCGGGCTGGCCATGAGGTTCCTGGTGGATGAGCCGAAGGCCGTGGGCGTGAACCTGCTTCCCAAGGAAGCTGACCGTGCCACTGTGGTGCAGCGGAATCTGATCCTGACAGCCATCGGCTTGGCCACGCTGTTGCTCACGGTCATTCTGGGGACCGGGGCCATGCGTTGGACGGTCGCGCGCACGCAGCGTCACCTGGGGGCGATGCTGGGGGCGCAACGGGGGCGGGGCGATCATGATCTTGCGACCGCCGCCGCAGAACGGGCGGCGACGGAGCGGCAAATCGCCGCGGTAGCGGCCGAGTTGGATTGCCTGGTGCAGGCGTCCCAGTCGCACCCCGATGTCGATTGGGTGCAACTGCTCGACGACGTGGGCGCGGCCGTTCCGAAACGGGCGCGCCTAACCGAGTTGACGGTGGAGGGCGCATCCAGCATGCAGGTGGCAGGGGTGTGCGAGTCAGACGAGGCTGTGGCTACGCTGGTCCTGATGTTGAACCGTTCGAAGGCCATTGCCCACGCGGAATTGCTGGAATCGAGACGTATCAACGGGCAGGATGCGGCCATTCGGTACGCGATTGCCTGCACCCTTGCGTCGAAAGAGATACGATGAGAATGCAAATTCCGAACTTGACATTCACACGAACGCACGACCGAGCCGCCATCGGGGCCGTGTTTCTGATCGCTGTCATCGGCCTCTACAACTGGGTGGTCCGTCCTCATGTGACGCTGCTGGTTGCATCGCAACGCTACGAGCAAGCCGCCACCCGACGGATCGAGACCGGTCTGGCCGTGAACGAAGAAGTCCGGCAGAAGCAGCAGGAACTCCAGGGGCTCTTGGCGCAGCGTGCCGCCTGGTCGCAGATGACGTTTGATGTGACCGGCGCCGAGGAATTCCTGCGCCATCTGCAAGAGCCCTGCAACGAGGCGGGCTGCCGTCTGATCTCGCTGAGCTACCTGCCCGCGGAAAGACTGAAAGCACGCGCCGCGCCTTCGTCGGCGGACTCCGATGAGGCCGAGGCACCGCCGCCGGTGACGTCGCTTTTGGCCAGGGGGGCGCTGATTACGGTCCACGGCCCCTACCGAAGCGTGGTCAGGTTCGTTGGGCTCCTGCAGTCCCACAGCAAGAAGGTCTGGATCGACCGCTGTCAGATGACCTCACTGCAAGCGGACACGGAGAATGTGGCCTGTGAACTGGTGATAACGATCTACGTGACCATGGGGAAGGAGATGGAACACGATGAGTAGCTCCAGATGGATGATTGCCGTGGGGATGGGTCTGTTCCTTCTCGGGGTGATACGCGGACCCGTTGACAGCCAGGCCATGCAGTCGGGAATCCGAGACGAGGCCATCGGACGAGAGAACCCCTTCGCGGAAATCGAGGCGCTGCGCGCCTCGCTGGTCCCGGCGGACGCCAACTCGCCGGAGGAGAAGCCCTCGGAGGTGCCGGAAGAAAAACCTGCCCTTCTGCTGGAGACCGTCGTGCTGAAGTTCCTCGACGCCACCAGTCTCAAGACCGTCCTGGACAGGATGGTGACATCGTTCGGCATGGTGGCGGTCAACAAGCAGAACAACTCCGTGGTCATCTGCGATACGGCGGAGAATCTGGCGAAGATTCTGGCCGAAATCAAGAAGGCCGATCGCATTCCGCCGCAAGTGATGGTGGAAGTGGTGATTCTCGACGTCCAGCTCAAGGACGATACGGAGATCGGGATCAACTGGGACCTTTTGAGCGACAACGGATACGATGTGATCTACCGGCAGAACTTCAGCAGTTCGCGGCTCCGCTCCACGATAGAGGACGCGGAGACGGTGGGCAACGCCACTGCCTTCAACACCGTGGGGATTGGCGGGGACTTCAGCGTGATCAGCGGGACCATCCGGCATGTGCTCCACGTCCTCCAGCAGAAGAGGGATGTGGACATCCTGGCAAGCCCGAGCACGTTGGTGGTCAGCGGGCAGTCGGCGACCATTCAGGCCGTCGAGGAGATCCCGTACAAGGAGTTGATCGATTCTGCCACCGGCGGGCAGGAAGCGCTGAGCACGACCCAGTTCAAGGATGTAGGCGTCACACTCCAGGTCACTGCGACCGTCACCGACGGAAACAGTATTCTCATAACGGTGACGGCCGAACAGAATGTCCGCACGGGAGTGAGCGACCAGGGTGTACCGGTGGTGGACACGCGAAAAGCCAACACCTCTCTGCTGCTCGAGGACGGACAGATCGTGGTCATGGGTGGGCTGCAGCGTCAGGAAAAGACCGTGGAGGTGAGCCAGGTCCCCCTGCTGGGAGACCTTCCGTTGATCGGCTATTTCTTCAAGAGCCGCCGAACGGTCACGAGCCGGTCGGAACTGGTCGTGTTGCTCTCGCCGCACATTCACGAAAGTGGGCCGCTGCCGGACCCTGTTGCGGCACGATATGAAGCCCTTCATGATGCGTCTGTGTTGTCGGCGGGCAATCGAAACCGGCACGAGTCAGGCGACGGGTCCAAACCGTCGGCCATGCCGGTGCCCGAACGCCAGTGATCCATCGACGGGAAGACGTGCGGGAGCCGAGTTGCCTCTGCTCCCCTGGAACAGTGAAGGGAAGGCACTGAGCTGCACCTGATGAAAGGAGAACGGAACGTGTTAGGACTGTTCAAGGCAAAGAAACAGACGTCTCGGATGAAGATTCTGATCGTCGATGATGAGCCGGACCTGGTCGGCACGGTCGAATACCGCCTGAAGTTCGCGGATTTCCAGACCTTCACAGCTTCCAACGGACGAGAAGGCCTGGAACGAGCGGCGGCGGAAAAGCCGGATCTGATCCTGCTTGATACGAATATGCCCGTCATGAACGGACACGAAATGCTCGAAGAACTCCGGGCCGACCCCGCCCTGAAACACATCCCGGTCATCATGCTGACAGCCCGGTGTGAGTCCCGGGATATTGCAGCGGCCTCGGCATACGGAGTCTCGGACTATGTGACCAAGCCGTTTGATTTTGCCCAGCTCATGGCCAAGATTCAGACCATTCTGAAGAGCCCCGGAGGCCATTGACCGGCTCCGGAAGGCCGCCAACGGGGTGCCGCCGACGGCCGCAAAGGAGAACACCATTGACTACCGCCAAGGCACTGCGAATCCTCATCGTCGAAGATGACGTTGTCGACCGTAAGCTGTTGGAGAGACTGCTGGTGAAGTCGTCTCTCGACGTCGCGGAGGTCCGGTATGCCGACCGTCTGTCAACGGCCCTGGAGTGTCTGAAGGAGTCGTCGTTTGATGTGGTGCTGCTGGATCTGGGGTTGCCCGACAGCCGTGGAACGGAATCGGTGATCAATATTCAGAGCCGCGCCCCGCACGTGCCCATCATCGTGCTGAGCGGATTGGACGACGAACTGACCGCGACGTCGGCTGTGCAGAAGGGCGTGCAGGACTACCTGATCAAAGGGCAGGTGGACAGCACGCTGCTGATGCGGTCCATTCGTTATGCGCTGGAACGCAAGAAGGCCGAGCGTCAGCTTCAGGCGGCCGAGCATCGCTACCGCACGATCTTCGACAACTCCGCCGTGGCCATCATGATGGTGGACAAGGAGGAACGTTTGGTCTCGTGGAACAAGTTCACCGAGCAACTGCTGGGAATGACGGAGGCGGACCTGCTGGGCCGGTCCGTGCGCAGCCTCTATCCGGACGCGGAATGGCAACGGATCCGCACTCTGAGTATCCGCCAGAAGGGCATGCAGCATCATCTGGAAACGCAAATGTATCGTCGGGGAGGCGATCTGATCGACGTGGATATCTCCCTGAGCGTCCTGAAGGACACGGACGGTGTGGCCACCGGCTCGATCGGAGTGGTTCGCGACATCACCGAACGTCGGCGCGTCGAGCAGGCGCTGCGCCAGTCGGAGGAGCGGTTTCGCCAGGTCGTCGAGAACGCGCGGGAATGGATCTGGGAGGTCGATGCCAGCGGTCTGTACACCTATGCCAGCCCGATCATCGAGCGGATTCTCGGATACAAGCCGGAGGAGATACTTGGCAAGAAGCATTTCTATGATTTCTTTCATCCGGATGATGCCCCGCTGCTCAAAGCGCGGGCCTTTGAAATCTTCAGTCGAAACGATGTGTTCACGGAATTCCAGACGCGCAACCTTCACAAGGACGGTCGCGTCGTGTTCCTGCTGCGCAGCGGCATCCCGATCCTTGATGAGAACGGCAGGCTGATCGGATATCGAGGGGCGGACGCCGACGTGACGGAACGGGCCCGCATCCACGAGATTCTCGATCGAAAGCAGAAGAATCTGGAGGCCATCTTTGATGCGGCACCGGTGGGCATGCTGCTGGTCAACGAGCAGATGACCGTCGTGCGCGCCAATGAGACGATACGTCACATCTCGGGAAAAGACTATCGCGAGATTATCGGAAAAGACCCGTGCGAGGCTCTCAGTTGCGTGCACTGCGCCGGCGCTCCGGATTGCCGCCGGGGCACGGGCACCGAGGGAGAGTGTTCGTTGCGGACAATGATCCAGGTGTCCCTGGAGTCCGACAAGCCCATTCGGGGCCTGGAGATCCGGCCGGCTTTGAATGACAACGGCGAGATCGTGCTGCCTTGGCTGCTGGCGAGCGTCGAGCCGGTCAGCATCGATTCCGGCAAGCACGTGGTGGTTGCCATCGACGACATCACGGATCGCCGACGCGCGGAAGAGGAACTGAAGGAGGCGGTGGAGATGAAATCGCAGTTCGTCTCGACCGTCTCCCACGAGTTGCGGACGCCGCTGACCTCCCTCAACGAGGCGGTAACGATTCTGTTGAACGGAGAGGCGGGAAAGATCAACAAAGACCAGGCTCACTTCCTGGACGTGGCGAAGCGGAACATCGAAAGGTTGACCCGACTGATCAACGATGTTCTGGATTTTCAGAGACTGGACGCCGGAAAGATGACGTTCGACATGCAACAGGGTGCCCTCGACCGGGTGGTCGAAGAGGCCTACCATACGATGTTGCCGTTTGCGAGCAAGCGGGGCGTCCACTTGAGCGCCGAGATCGAGCCGCATCTCCCGTTGATCCCATTTGACAGCGACCGAATCGTTCAGGTTGTCACAAATCTGCTGAGCAACGCCATCAAGTTCACCCCCGAAGGAGGTCATATCCGGGTTTGCGTTGGACGCCGCGACGAGCACCTCCTGATCAAGGTCAGTGATACGGGGATGGGCATTCCGCGAGAGGCGTTACCACGCATTTTCGAACGGTTCTACCGCGTACCCCGCCCCGGCAAGGAGATCAAGGGGACGGGGCTCGGATTGGCCATCGTCTCCAAGATCATAGCCGCCCACATGGGTCGAATCGAGGTCGAGAGCGAACTGAACAAGGGTACGACGTTCACGGTCTCGTTGCCAATCCAGCCGCGTGCAACAGCAACGCCTCTGCCGCCGCAAGTGGATGAGCGTCTGGAGGCCACACTGCAACAGGAGGTGCAGCCGCCCAAGGTTTGAAAGGGCCTTCTGGCGTTCGCAGCCAGGCGGCAGCGCAGCTTAAATCCGACTCCAGAGGCGGTGTTTCTCGATCGGTTCGGACCGCCGCGCTTCCAAACGAAGACAAAACCTCTCAAGTTCTACAACTTTGACTTGCCTCCGGCAGGGCGACGGCATAGCATGGATCCACGGAGACTGTGTTTCTTGACCGGGGGGCTCTGTCGCGTGTGCGACGCGAGGGAAGATTCGGGGCATATGGACACGGTGGGGACGGAAGTGCCGGATCAGGGGAAGACAAGAGAGGAAGTCCTGACCGAAGGAGATCGGTCGCGCCAGTGTCCCGGCGGTGGCGAGCCCTCTGCATACGGTCACGCCGGTCTGGGGCCCGGCGCGGCGCGAAGCGAACCGGCTGAGACCACGAACACGCGTGCCTCATACGCACAGAGACTTCTCGACGCGCTGCCGGAAGCGATCTCGATGACGGACCTGGACGGCCGCATTTGTTACGTCAACCGCGCGTTTCTCAAGAACTCGGGGCGGCGTGAGGAGGAAGTCATCGGAAGGACTTTCCCCGAGATCCACCTAGTGGACGCGGAGCGATTCCGCATGCTGCATCAGCGCGTACTGCCCCTGCTGATGGCAGAAGGCACGGTTCGCGAGGTGGGAGCTCCGGCGGTCAACTCGGATGGTTCACGGTCCACCGTACTGGTCGATCTTACCCTCCTGCGCGATGAAACCGGGGAACCGTCGCATATCGTGGCGGTCGTTCGAGAAACGACGGCCTTGGAGGCGGCGGAATCGTCGCTGATTGAGAGTGAACGGAGGTATCGAGAGATCGTCGAGACGGTGGGGGATCTGATCCTCACCTTCGACATGGAAGGGCGGGTGCGTTCGGTTAATCGCGCCGTCAAGACGATGCTCGGATTCGAGGCGGATCAGGTGGTGGGCCAGCCCGGCACCCTGCTTGTGTTGCCGGAGCACCAGGCGGACATCATGTCCCGGATCGAGCAGGTGCTGCATGGCCACAGTGTCCGATCCGAAACCGTCCTGGTAGGCCGGGACAATCACCGTGTGTATGTGGAATACAGTGCCGGCCCTCTCGTGGAACGCGGACGGATCGTAGGAGGACGGTGCATCGCATGGGACATCACGAAACGCAAGCGGCTCGAGTGCCAGTTGAAGGCGAGCGAAGAGAGATATCGCGCATTGGTCGAGAGCGCCGGCGAGGCCATTGCCACCGTGGACGAAAACGGCACGTTCCTTTTCATGAACAACACCGCCGCTCAGAGACTGGGCGGGCGGGCGGAGGATTTCGTGGGAAAGACGATGTGGGATCTGTTCCCGCCGGCGGTGGCGGATTTTCAGGTGGCCGACATTCGGCAGGTGATTCGTACCGGCGAGGGACGCAACACGGTGAGTCTGTCATGCGTCCACGGTGAGATGCGCTGGTACAATACAACCATCCAGCCTCTGCGCGATAATGATGGGAACGTTACGGCCGGCCTGATCATTGCCAGAGACATCCACGAGTTCAAGAAAGCCCAGGATGAGCTGGCGGCCTACCGCGAGCGCATGATCCGCGCCGAACAACTGGCGTCTCTGGGCACGCTCAGCGCGACGCTGTCTCATGAATTGACCCAGCCGTTGACGGTCATTCGGCTGTCGATCCAGAACTCCCTGAACGATCTGGAGAAGATGCCATGTCCGCCGAGAGTCCTGGAGGACTTGAGGGATGGGCTGGCGGAAGTGGCGAGCGTGACGGCCATCGCCGAGCGGTTCCGCAGCTTCGCCCGCCGCTCGTCGGAGAAGGCGGTGCGAGAGACCTCGATATCGGAGACTGCCGACCGTGTGATGCGGCTGTTCCACGAGAGCGCGCGGCGCGCGAACGTGACGCTGGAGATGCAAGGCCTGGATCTCTTGCCGGCGGTCCGCATCCACGAGAAAGACCTCGAGCAGTTGTTCTTCGCGCTGGCGCAGAACGCCATTCAGGCGGCCGACGGACGCCGGCCGCGGCGTTTTACCATCCTCGGTCGCCGGGAAGGGGATCAGATCGAACTGCAGTTCGCCGACGATTGCGGGGGGATCGCCCCGGAAATCCTGCCCCATGTTTTCGAGCCGTTTTTTACGACAAAACCGGCCGGCGAAGGGACGGGGTTGGGGCTTTGCATTGCCCAACGTGTGGTCGCTCAGGCACACGGTCGAATGTCGGTCGAGAGCGAGTACGGGAGCGGCACCACCTTTCGTGTGTCGCTGCCCATTTCGGGAGCATGAGGCTGCAAAGGGAGGATTCGCCGATGGAGAACAAGGCGCTGGATCGGGTCTTCTTTGTCGATGACGAGCCCACGGTGCGGCTGGTCGTGCGCAAGACACTGGAGCGCGTCGGGGTGAGCGTGACATGCTTCGCCGACGCCGACGATTGCCTGGCCTGCCTGGAAGCGAGCCCTTGCGATCTGCTGATCACCGACGTGAGGATGCCGGGAAAAGACGGGATCGAATTGCTCCGGGCCGTGAAGGCGAAGGTCCCGTGGCTTCCGGTGCTCGTCGTGACCGGCTTCGGGGATGTGCCCATGGCTGTCAAGGCCCTGAAGTTGGGTGCGGCCGATTTCATCGAGAAGCCCCTCGACCGGGAGGCGTTTCTCAAGACGGTTCAGTCGCTGCTGGCTCAGAACAGTCCGCCGGCGTCCGGTCATGATCTTGCGCTGACCAAGGCGGAGTTGCGGATTCTCCACCTGATTCTGGAGGGCAAGAACAACCGGGAGATCGCGTCGGCGCTGCATCGGTCACCCCGGACCATTGAGGTGCATCGCAGCCACGTGATGCGCAAGATGGGGGCCAGTAACATCGTTGAACTGCTGCGTCGGGCCGCGATCATGGGGCTGTTTGACATGGCCGGTTCGGCCGGTCCGGCCGGCGAGGCCTGATGCGGCATCGGCAGGGTGTTGTGATCCTCTCGGGCAGAGTGCGGAACCAGCACAGCGTCTCTGTTTTATCGGTCCGTCCGTCCCCGCCATGATCCTGGAATCGTCGCCGGGGGCACATTTCATTCTCGCTGCCCACAGCTTCCGGCCGGCGAAGACGGCCACAGAAATGTCCGCTCAGAGGTGTAACCATTTCCCGTCGTCCCACACTGTCCCGTCAGAAGGCTCGCAGAGGGCCGGCTGGTAAAGGCACCGACGGGCCGGACGGAGCAGAGAATGAAGGCAATGGGTGGGTTATGGACGGTTGCCACAGCGGATGCAGTTGTGTCTTGCCGCGTTCCCGCTGCCTGATCCGCGTCCCGCCGGATCGGTCTGTCGCCTCCTCCTGTGGGGGCGGTGGCAGGAGCCGGGAATTGCCTTGCCGGTCGCTGTGGGTTTCTCGTATTCTTTCACATATGAACGGTGTTTTGCAGTCCATCTCCGGCTTGCTGATGGGATCGGCGGTCTTCTCGAGTGCTCTGGTCCGAGGTGTCGCCGATTCGCTGGACGCCGACGCACTTCGCAGCGAGCCGGTGGCCGCGGATGCCGAGGACATTCGTCAGGCCAGGCAGGGGGATTCGGACGCCTATCGTCGGTTAATCGAGCGGCACCAGGCCCATGTGGCCAAGATCCTCTGGCGCTTCAGCCGAGACCGGGCGATCCACGAGGAACTGGTGCAGGACGTCTTTGTGGAGGCCTACCTGAGTCTGAATTCCTTTCGCGGCAACGCTCCCTTCAGCCACTGGCTGGCACGCATCGCCACGCGAGTCGGGTACCGGTACTGGAAGGAGAAAGCCCGGCAGAAGGACTCCGAGCCGTTCAGTCTGGCCGAGTGGGATCAGATCGCCGACGACAAGGAGGCGATCGAGCGCATCGATGCCGAACAGGCGGCGGGGCTCCTTCACGGCTTGCTTGAGCAGTTGCCGCCGCGAGACAGACTGGTGCTGATGCTGCGATATGTCGAGGGATGCGATGTGGCCGAGACGGCCCGACGGACCGGCTGGACCCGGACCATGGTAAAAGTTCAATCGCTGCGCGCTCGCGACAAGTTGAAGAAGCTAGTGGAGCGCAGCGGAATGGAGCTCATCTGATGAACTGGGAAGAGAAATTCATGTTGTTGGCCGCTCGTGCCCGAACCGAAGAGGTTCCCCAGGTCAACGTGGTGCCGGAGGTGCTGACGGTGCTGAGCAGCGGTCAGGCGGAGCCCCTGACGGTGGCGGAGAACCTCTGGATGTGGCTGGCAGCGGGCGCTTCGGCAGTCGCCGTTCCGGCGGCGGTCATCGCGGTCTCGGTGTATAACGCCAGCATGGGACCCCTGCGGGAAATCGTGAACAGTATTTCGTGGGCGATGTGATGGAGCAACTGGATGCAAATGTGAATCCGACCGTCGCTCTGCGGCGGATGCACCGCTGGCGCATGGTGCTGTCGGGCCTGGCCATCCTGGTGGCGGGCATTACGCTGGGGGTGGCAGGCACTCTGCTGGTGGTCAAGCCTAGCATGCCCCGTCCGCCGGACATTGACAACGCGGTTGTCATGACGATGATGAGGTTCCGCGACGAATTGAATCTGAGCGCCGAGCAGGTCGAGAAGATTGAAACGATACTGCGGGAGCATTTTCAGCAGTTGGAGGCCCTGCGTCGCGAGGCCCGGCCCAAGATCGAACAGTTGCTCGGTGAGATGAAGACGCAGATCAGTGCCGTGCTCAGCGAACAACAGCGGACTGACTGGCAGAAATTAACCGATCGGCTCGAAAGGGAGTTCCACCGGGGTATGCGGCGCGGTCCGGGGGGCCCCGGCGGTCCAGGCCGGCCGGGTGAAGGACCCCGAGGAGGCCGAGGCGACTGGCCTCGACGGCCGGAACGATTTGGCCCGGGCGAGGAAGGCAGGCCGTGGGGACCAGGTCCCAGGCCCGAAGGAGCCGATCCGAACGACAGACCCTGGATGCGAACGCCCAGACCGGATGCAAACGATGCTCCGCCACCCCGGATGGACGAGGGGCCCACGCCGCTCCAGACGCCCCCTGAGCCCAACGACATGCCGTGAATTCATGATCGCGTAAACGCACCCACATAGGGCTTTTCCCGCGGATAGAAACCGCAGGAAGAGCCCTTTCTCGTAGCAGAATCGATCATGGATCAGGCTGATGGCGTGTGCCCGCTTGCATGAAACCCCGCGCCGAAATATAATAGAATCGCCTGTGTTCCGATTGCGAGCAGACACGGAGGACCGGGCATGCAAGTCCGACAATCGACGGTTCGATGCTGGTGGGGCAGGCGGACCGTGTCATGCGCACGTATTGTGGAAGAGGAGAAAGCAGATGATCACGCCAGGCAAAACACTTCGGGCAGTCGCAGTACTCTTGTTGTTGGCGGGAGCCGGTTACGGCAGTTGGTCCGAGACCTTCAGCGGAGGCGGTTATGATCTGGCGACGTGGCAGTTCCTCGCCTATCCGCAGGTGGCCGGCACGTACACGCAGACCCTTGTGTCGGGGGCGGACGGCAACGGCTACCTCGCTCTGGGAGAGACCAGTTCGGTTGGCAAAGGCGGGGCCGCGTTCGGGGCCGGATTCGGCTCGGGCGAGGTTTTTGCCGATGTGCGGATGGGGGCGGTGGTTAACGTGAGCGGCAAGGCGTCGCACAACCACCACGGCCTCGGCGTTCGGATGACCTATTTCATCAACGCCAATCCCCCCGGACTGGTGGCCAGCGGGTACGTGATGCACATCAACTGGGAGAACGGCCCGGCCAATCTCCGTATCGACATCGAGAAGGTTGTGAACCTGCAGAACATCATGAAGACCGACTTCGAGGTTGTGGTGCCGACACTGGACAACGCCCGGAGCTTCTACGCCGAACTGGAGGCGGTGGGGGCCGGACCGGTCTATGTGACGGGTCGGCTGTACGAGTACCAGGGTGGGCCCCTGGTCGCCAGCACCGGGACGATGGTGGATACCAACGGCAACGATCCGTGGGAGGACGCGAATGAGCGAGACGAGGTCTTCAAGACCGGCGTCAGCGGTATCTTCGCTCAGAACGAGCATGCCGAGCCGGCCGGGTTCTACACCACATTCGACGATGTCTCCTCTGTTTCCGACGGTCCGGCCGCGGTAGCGATCAGCCCGGCCGACGGAGCCACCGACGTTTCCGTGCTCGCGCAACTTCGGTGGGTGGAAGGCGCCTTCTCAACCGGACGGCAACTGTGGTTTGGACCTGCTGGCCACATGCAGGCGGTGGACCCGGCCCCGGCCGGAACCAGCTACGATCCGGGCAAGCTCGCATCCGGGGCCGCTTACGAATGGCGAGTTGACCAGACCGGCCCGAGCGGCGTCGTCACGGGTCATACCTGGCAGTTTACGACCGGCGATTCGGCCACCGTTGAGGATTTCGAGGCCTATGCCGACAGCGACGCCATTGCGGCCACGTGGGTGCACAACATCGGCCCCGATTTCAGCTACGTTTTCCTTGACACCGGCACGGTCCAGCAGGGCGCCAAAGCGATGCGCCTCGAGTGCGAGAATCAATATGAGCCGTTCCTGACCGAGGCGACGCGCCGGTTTGAACAGCCTCAGGACTGGACCGTCATCAATCCGACGGCCCTTGTCCTGAGCTTCCGAGGCCGGCGGGACAACGTGGAACAGACGATGTACGTGCGACTGCGGGATGTTGCCGGCAATGAGGCGACGGTCGCCCATCCCTTCGAGTATGCCGTTCAATCGGAGCCGTGGCGCACCTGGGAGATTCCGATCAGTGAGTTCGCCGGTGTCGATCTGGCGACGGTCGATGCCCTGACCATCGGCATTGGAGATGGGGAAACCTCAGGCCAACCGGACGACGATCGGGACACGCTGTATCTCGACAACATCCGGCTTCTGGCAGGTGCGTCGGCCCGAGCCCGATGATAGACAACCGGTCTGTGGGTGCTTGGACTCCGGCGGCAACGGCTAATCACCGCGGTCAAGCGAGCGCCATGCGGCTTCGCCCGGGCGCGCGCCCGGTGCCGAGTCCGCCATCGTGAGGTCGCGAAAGCTCTCGAACCGGTGGAAGGTGAGGTAATTGGCGTCGTGCTGATTATGTGCCGCTTCGGCTCCCTGGCCATAAGCGGTTCGCGAGGCCGCGATGATATCGTGGCCTTCGAAGAGCCAGTCGACGTACTGGAACCCGTGCTTGTCGATGTCGGGATGGTACAGCAGGATGCAGCGGATGGTCCAGTTTCGCAGGTCCTTGCTGCACATCAGAGCCAGCGCATTGCGGACGCGCCCGGGGTTGGGGTCCTTATGCGCGGGCAGGATGGGGTTCGACAGCGTCCAGTAGAGCTTTGAGAGCGGGTCGAAACGAATCGTGAACTTCTTGGCCCCGCCGGGGAAGTTGATGAATCCGGTCTGGGGGTCGAAGGTGGCGGTCTTTCCGTCCTCGCTGACCTCAATGATCGCGGCCTTTCCACCTTCGGGCTTGGTGTCCACGCGCAGAATGTTGACGATCCCCCCGTTGGGCGTCACGACGGCGTTGCCTTCGAGCCAGCCGCCAAACGTGTTGTCGAGCCACGCAGGATCGCGGCCGATGCGGTTGCTGACGACCCAGTTCTCGGCGTTCAACAGCTCGGCGTCGACCGGCACGGACATCATGAAGGCGTTGAAGTGCCGGCCCCAGCCGCCGGGACCCATCGCGTCCTCCATGGCCCGCCAGAGCCGCCCTTTGTGGACGACCACAGGCACCGGGGCGCAGTGGTACTCGCCTCCGTCGATCAAGATGCCCGAACGTCTGTCCTTGGCCTGCGTCCAGGTCCTGCCCCCATCGGTCGATCGCCGGATCACCACGTCGCCATGGTTCCTGCTGGTGCCCAGGAGATACAACGCGTCTTCGTAGGTGAATACGCTGGCCCAGTACATGTCCTGGACGACCGACCGGCGCGACCACGAGGCCCCGCGGTCGGAGGACCCGAAGACCTCCGTGACGGCATGGCCGTGCTCGGTCGAACGGGGCCCGAACTGATCATGCTTGGCGATGTAGTCGCCATCGGGCAGAACGGCAATGCCGGGCGAGCCGATATAGATCTGCGATGACGCTGGGATGTAGTTGATCACGACTCCCGGCACTTGCTCTGCGACGGCGGCAGCAGCCATCAGCAGAGAACCGACGACAACGACAAGTGCACCTGCTCTTTGCATCTCCATGTCGCACTCCTTTCCGAACAATTGGGTGCGCTTCGGGTTCGTATCTGCCGGCCAACCAACGTGATAATAGGAACGTCGGCGGTCGGGGGCAAGGGCAGGCCGGACGGCTGTCAGAGCTTCGTCGGTTCCTTCCGCTGCCGCAGGGCCTGGATGATCCTGTTGTTGGCGGCCGGAAAGGCATATCGGCCCAGGTCACCCGGCCGGACCCATTTGACAGCATAACAGCCGAGGCATCGCGGCGTTCCCGAGACGTAGGTGCAGCCGAAGGCGTGCAGCCGGATGCGGAAATGAGAGTAGGTGTGATTGACCGTCGCAATCAGCCCGTCCACGCGGATTCGGATGCCGATCTCCTCCCGCACCTCGCGATGAAGGGCCTCTTCGAGGGATTCGCCCGGCCGCTTCTTGCCCCCGGGGAACTCCCACAGGCCGCCCAGCAGGCCTTCGGGCTTGCGTTTGTCGATCAAGATCTGGCCGTTGCGTTCGATCACTCCGACGACGACCGGATAGCATGGAATCGGTTTCTTCCGACGCCGGACGGGCAGTCTGGTCTGTTCGCTGTGCCGCCGCGCCAGGCAGGTCCGCCGCAGCGGGCAGGCTCCGCAGTACGGCGTCTGCGGCAGACAGACCTCTGCACCCAGTTCCATCAGGGCCTGGTTGAAATCGCCCGGGGCAATGGCGGGCAGCAGGTCGCGGGCGATGGACCAGATATGCTTGCGGGTCTCGGTCTGCTTAGGGTCCTTTCGGATGCGGAAGACCCGGCACAGCACGCGGATCACGTTGCCGTCGACGACAGGTTCCTGCCTGCCGAATGCGATGCTGGCTACCGCGCCGGCGGTGTAGACGCCGATTCCCGGCAGCGACAGCAGCTCCGCCCGCGTGTCGGGCAGGCGGCCGTCGTATCGCGAGACGATCTGCTTGGCAGCCTCGTGCAGGTTCCGGGCCCGCGAGTAGTAGCCCAGTCCTTCCCAGAGCTTCAGGACCGAGTCGATGCGTGCCCTCGCCAGCTTCTGCACGGTTGGAAAGCGTCGCAGGAATTGCTCGTAGTAGGGGATCACCGCCTGGACGCGGGTTTGTTGGAGCATGATTTCCGACACCCAGATAGCATAGGGATCGCGGGTCTTCCGCCAAGGCAGGTCGCGGGCCCTCTTGCGGTACCATTGCAGGAGAGGCCGAGCAATCGCCCCTTTCGAAGCGCCTGTCTGGGTGGGCTGTCGGTTGTGTTTCACGGTCGGGTCGATTTCGCCAGGGAAGTCGAATTGCGCCACAGCTCAGGCGGCGTCGCAGGAGATCGTCTCTTTCTTGCGGTAAACCATTCCCTCGAAGACCGCGATAATCTCACCGGCGTCGTCGGTCACCTCGATGGAGTAGGTGGCAAGTTTGGGGTTCAATGAGACCTCACGTGCGTTGGCGAGAAGAGTCCCGGACAGTCCGGCCTTGACGTACCAGATGCTGGCGTTGATGGCGACCGCGACGGTCCCGTGTGAATTCGAGGCCGCGGCGAAGGCCAGATCGGCCAGTGTGAAGATCGCGCCTCCGTGGACCACGTTGACGCCGTTGAGGTGACGGTCCTCGATCTTCATCCGGGTCTTGGCACGTCCCTCTCCGACTTCTACCAGCTCAATGCCGCAGTGTTCCGCAAAGCGGTCATTCTTGAAGAACTCCTTGATCGCGCGCATGGCGAACCTCCCAAATCGAACGCGGTGACGGGACAACGTGCGCCTGTCTGCCAGCATCCTATCGCAAGCCGGTTGTCATATCAACGGTGCGGCTCGGTACGACGCAAGCATAGAATTCCTTGGCGGCGACGGGCTGCGGCGACTAAGATGTCCGCCGGCGTGACAGGGCGGTGGCATATCCGGCCTGGGGACGCCGTGGTATCATTGGAGAACTCGGAATCGTGTCACAAAGGGTCATTGACTTCCATACCCATGCCTTCCCGGACGCGCTGGCGCCGCGGGCCATGCAAACACTCCTGAGCGAAGCGCCGGGGATTGCGGCCTATTCCGACGGGACCGTCGGCGCCCTGCTCAAGTCGATGGACGCAGCCGGGATCGAGACCAGCGTGGTCTGCTCCATTGCAACGAAGATCGACCAGTTCGAGCCCATCCTCGGCTGGTGCCGCCAGATTCGTTCGGATCGCCTGATTCCCTTCCCATCGGTCCATCCCGCTGACCCGAAGATGGCCGAACGCATCGACCGAATCGCCGCCGAAGGCTTCCTCGGTGTCAAGCTCCACCCGTTCTACCAGGACTTCTACGCCGCCCAGGACTCCATGCTGAAGTACTACGAGCAGGTGATCCGCCGGGACCTTCTCCTGGTGATTCACACGGGATTCGACATCGCCTTTCCAAGGCAGCGGCGTGCTGATCCAAAGGCTATGCTGGACGTGAGCGAACGCTTCCCGGAACTGAAGCTGGTCGTAACCCACCTGGGGGCCTGGCAGCAGTGGGACGAGGTGCGCCGCCACCTCCTCGGACGGCCGATCTATATGGAGATTTCCCTGGCGATGGAGGACCTCGGGGACGACGTTTCGCGGGAGATGCTTATGGGCCATCCGGCCGAGTATCTGCTGTTTGGAACGGATTCCCCATGGTCGGACCAGACGACCACACTCTCACGACTGAGAAGCCTGGACCTCCCGGAGCCGAGGCTGTCGCGGATGGTCTATCGCAACGCCGCGGGCCTGCTGGGGCAGCCTGTCAAACCGAATTGATATTCGGACCCTGCAAGGGCGCGAATCCATTCCGCAGGGCCGTCCCAAGTCCTCTCAAGTCCCTGCGGGTGGCAGGGGTTCCGAATCGGTATAGGCTATATTTTATGATCTTGTCCGGAAAAACCCCTTGTTTTTGTACTGTTTTCGGGTATCCTTATCCGATTAGAATGGTATAGGGTCGACTCTTGTCTGCCGTGTGCTCTGCGGAGTATGAAGTCTGTCTTGGGCAGGGCCGACCGTGACGTTTGGGTATAGGTTGCAGGAGCTGTGAAGAATCCGGTCATTCCATCTTTTTCTTGCGGTCACGACGGCCGTGACCTTGCTGACCAGGCCGGCGGCAGAGGATCGCCGCGGTTGGGGCTTCGGTCGATACATGCGGTGGGTCGCCGTGTGGCGGCGGATTGAACAAGGCACATGGGGATGGCTGAAGGGAGCTGTAGATGAGACAGAGAGCAGTGACATTGGCAACCATGGTGGGGGTCGTGGTCCTGACGTTCGGTTTGTGGGCGCAGGCCGCCGAGACGGAAAGCCCGACAGCGGCGCCGCCGAATGCCTGGACGGAGTTCTGGAACAACTTCCATCACCCCAACCCGTACCTGGAGATGGGGCTGGATCATCGTTTCCGAACGATCTATGCGGAGAACATTGATACGCTCAACAAGGAGAGCGACAACAACCGGTTTGACTTCCAGCGCTATCGCACGCGTTGGTGGACGAAGTGGATCCTCGATGAGGATGTGAGCTTCCACACGCGTCTGTGCTGGGAGTTCCGCACGTGGGACGATCCGCCGAGAAAACCCCAGGATACGGACTTTGACGAGGTCCTGTTCGACAACTTCTATGTGAGCGTGCGAAATCTGTTCGGCATGCCGCTGACCGCGACGGTCGGGCGACAGGACATGCTGATGGCCTTCGGCGTCGGGTGGCTGGTGATGGACGGCACACCGCTGGACGGCTCGCGGACGTACTTCCTCGATGCGGCCCGCTTCACCTACGACTGGACCGAGAAGAACACGAAGGTGGATTTCGTCTATATCGACCACGCGGCCGAGTCGGACCGCTGGTTGGAGCCGATCAGCGACGAGAACCGGGGCCTGACGCCGGCGGATGAGCGCGGGCTTATTCTCTATCTGACCAACAAGTCGATGGCGAAGACCCAGCTCGAAGGGTTCTTCATGTACAAGAATGACAACCCGATCGACACACCGGTGGAGGAGATGCCGCCGCATTGGACGCGGAAGGCGGAGATTCTCACGTTCGGCGGCGCGATCTCCGGCAGCCCCGCCGAGCGCTGGAAGTACCGCGTCGAAGGTGCCATCCAGACGGGGGAAAAGTCGGACATCACGAACAACTACTCCATCGGGGAGATGCAGGACCTCGAAGCATATGGCGCGCTGGCCAATCTGGAGTACTCCTTCCAGGACAAGCTGGAGAACAGTCTGCACATCGGTGGCGAATATGCCTCGGGCGATGATCCTGACACGGATGACAACGAGCAGTTCGATCTGCTCTGGGCCAAGTGGCCGCGATGGAGCGAACTGTTCATCTACACCTACACGGAAGAGACGATGATCGCCGACAGCACGAACCTGATCCGCCTTAACGTCGGTCACAAGTTTCGTCCGCACAAGAACTGGCAGATCTCGACCGACTATCATGCCTTGTGGGCCGACGAGACCGGCGTTCCCTGGAGGGGCGGTCTGGTGCTGGACGACGACAGCAACTTTCGGGGTCACCTGATCACCTGCTGGGCCAACTACACGTTCGGCAAGCAGTTGAAGGGGCACCTGCTCGGCGAGTACTTCTTCCCGGGCGACTACTACGACAGCGCCAACGACGACGAGGCCCTCTGGCTGCGGTTCAACCTGGAGTACACGTTCTAAGGGGACAACCGGCGTCACGATCTCCGGAAAAGGGGGGCCTCCGGCATCCGGGAGGCCCCTTTTTCGTTGAATCGAGAGCGTGGACTGCTATAATCAAGCTCTATGGCAAGAAAGACAATATCACGGAAAGCGTTACTCTCCGGCAACGAAGCACTGGCGTACGGGGCCTACGAGGCCGGGCTCGGCGTCGCCTGTGCGTATCCGGGGACCCCTTCCACCGAAATCCTCGAAACGCTGGCCGGGTTCAAAGACGTCGACGCGCAGTGGTCCGTGAACGAGAAGGTGGCCTATGAGGTGGCGCTCGGCGCCGCAGTGGCCGGGGTTCGCAGCCTGTTCGCCTGCAAACACGTGGGGCTCAACGTCGCGATGGACCCGCTGATGACGTCCTCCTACACGGGGGTCAACGCCGGGTTCGTGATCGTAGTGGCTGACGATCCGGGCATGCATTCTTCTCAGAACGAGCAGGACACGCGCTGGGTGGCGATCTACTCGAAGATGCCGATGCTGGAGCCATCCAGCCCTGCGGAGGCCAAGCAGTACATCCAGGAGGCATTCCACATCAGCGAGCGGTTCGATACGCCCGTGCTGGTGCGCATGACCACGCGGGTCTCCCATACGAAGGAGGATGTCGCCCTGGGCGATCGCCGGGTGCCGCCGAAGCGGACCTTCGAGCGGAACGCCCGCAAGTACGTGATGGTGCCGGGGCACGCCTACCAGCGGCACATTCTGGTCGAGAAACGATTGGCCAAGCTCAAGGCGCTGGCCGAACGGAGCCGGTTCAACCGCGTCGAGCCAGGCAACGGCAAGCTCGGATTCATCACGTCGAGTGTCGCCTATCAGTACCTCAAAGACGTCTATCCCGACGCGTCCTACCTGAAGCTCGGCATGACCTATCCGTTCTGCGACGACAAGATCAAGGCGTTCGCCAAAACGGTCAAGAAGCTCTTCGTCGTCGAAGAACTGGACCCCTTCCTCGAAGAGCACATCAAGACGCTGGGCATCCAGTTCACTGCCAAAGACCCATCGTTCCGGATTGGGGAACTGACTCCCGAATCGGTGCCCCAGATTGTGGCCGGGCGGGCCAAGCGGGAAAAGAAGGTAGCGAAACGACCGCCCCGTTTGTGCGCCGGATGTCCGCACTGGGCCTCGTTCGCCGCCCTGAAGAAGATGGACGCCTATGTCGCGGGCGACATCGGCTGCTATACCCTGGCGTGCCTGCCGCCGACGTCGGCGCTGCATTCCTGCCTGTGCATGGGCGCCGGCGTCACTTGGCACGAGGGTTGGCGCCGAGGCGCACCGGACAACAAGAGGATCGTCGGCGTGGTGGGTGACTCGACGTTCGTCCACTCGGGCGTCACCGGGCTGATCAATGCCGCCTACAACAAAGCCAAGGGCGTGGTTCTCATCCTGGACAACTCGACGACTGCCATGACGGGCGGCCAGCATCACCCGGCGACGGGTCTGACGATTCGCAATGAGCCGACCAAGAAGCTGATCCTTGAAGATTTGTGCCGCGCCTGTGGCGCCGACCACGTCGACGTGGTGGACCCGATGGATGTAAAGGCGTTTGCCGAGGTTTTGCAGAAACGAGTCAGCGAGGACGCGCTGTCCGTGATCATCTCACGGCATCCGTGCCGGTTGCTCAAGAGATAGGATTGCCGGAATCTCATGAAAGACACTGTGTACAGCATTACGTTTGGCGGGATCGGTGGGCAGGGGGTTCTGAAGGCTTCGGAAATCTGCGGGTGGGCGGCTCTGTACGCCGGCTATCACATCAAGAAATCGGAAGTCCACGGGATGGCCCAGCGGGGCGGCTCGGTGGAATCGCATCTGCGCTTCGGCAAGCGAGTGTATTCGCCACTGATCGCCGCCGGGGGCGCTGATTTCCTGGTCTGTTTCCACCGCGACGAGCAGCCGAGACTGAAGGCCTTTCTCAAGAAGGACGGCGTCGATCTGACAGGCTTACTCGACAGGGTCCAGGCCGCGATCGACAACCCGCAATGCCTCAACACCGCCCTCGTGGGTGTCCTTGCGCCGAAGCTGCCCATTCGTGACGAATGCTGGATGAAGGCGATCGAGACCGTCTTCAAGCCGGCCGTCGTGGCGGAGAACAAGAAGGTATTTCTGACGGGAAGGGAGATCGGCCGATCATGATCTGGAAACAGGATATCGAATGTATGGCTCCGGCAGAGCTTAAGGCCCTGCAATCAAACTACCTCAAGAAGCTCATCCCGTACATCTACCACCACTGTCCCGTCTACAAGCAGAAGATCGACGCGGCGGGCGTCCACCCCGACGCCATCCGATCCATCGACGATATCAAGAGGCTGCCCTTCACGACCAAGGAGGACATGCGGGATTACTATCCGTACGGGCTGTTCTCGGCGCCGCAGGACCAGATCCAGGAGATTCATGTCTCCAGTGGCACTACGGGCAATCCGACGCTGGTCGGCTATACGAAGGATGACCTGAAGCTGTGGGGTGATGTCATGGCCCGCGTCTTGTGCTGCGCAGGCGCCGAGCCGGGCGATACCATCCAGATTGCCTACGGATACGGGCTCTTCACCGGCGGGCTGGGCTTCCATTACGGCGCCCTGGAAATGGGCCTGCGCATCATCCCGACCTCGTCGGGCCAGACGGCGCGACAGCTCAAGATCATGCAGGACTTCAAGCCCAGGATCCTCGGATGCACGCCCAGTTACGCTCTCTACATGGCCGAGGAGGCCAAAGAGTTGGGGATCGACCCGACCCGGGGCAACTGGAAGATCGGCATCTTCGGGGCTGAGCCCTGGAGCGAGTCGATGCGGCGGGAGATCGAAGAGGCCTGGAACATGCTGGCGACGGATGTGTACGGCCTGTCCGAGATCATCGGTCCCGGCGTCGCCCAGGAGTGCCAGCACAAGGACGGGCTGCACATCTTCAGCGATGTGTTTTACCCGGAGATCATCGATCCGGCTACCGGTGAAGAGGTGCCGGAAGGCCAGGACGGCGAATTGACGATCACCACGCTGACCAAACAGGGCATTCCTCTGATTCGCTACCGCACGCGTGATATCGTGAGTATTCGCTACGACAAATGCCGCTGTGGCCGGACCAGTCCGCGCATCAGCAAGATCAAGGGACGCACCGACGACATGATTGTCGTCCGTGGCATCAACGTCTTCCCCTCCCAGATCGAGCATGTGCTGGTCGGCATCGAGGGCACCCAGCCCCATTACCAGATCGTAGTGGACCGAAAGGCCCGACAGCTCGATGAGGTCGAGGTGCTGGTGGAAGTGGAACAGAGGTTCTTCTCGGATGAGATCCGGCACCTCAGTGAGCTGCGAGAGAAGATCCGCAAGGAGATCCAGAACGTCCTGTCGATCGGCGTCAAAGTGACCCTCGTCGAGCCCAAGACGATCGAACGGAGCATGGGCAAGTCGCAGAGAATCGTGGACAAGCGAACGTTATAGGGGTTCACCATGAAGATCACGCAGATATCGGTGTTTCTCGAGAACCGCAAAGGAAGGTTGTACGACGTGTGTTCGCTTCTCGGCGCCCATGACGTGAACATCCGGGCGCTGACCATCGCGGAGACGGAGAGTTTTGGTGTTTTGCGGATGGTTGTGGACAAGTGCGACGCAGCCGTCAAGCTGTTGCGTGAGCACGGTTTTGTGGCCAACTTCACCGATGTGGTGGCCGTCGAGGTGCCGGACAACCCCGGGGGGCTGGCCGCCGTCCTGAAAGTCTTCGCGGACAACGATGTTAACGTCGAGTACATGTATGGATTTGTCGAGAAGCACAGCGACAAGGCCCTTCTGGTCTTTCGCTTCGAAGACACCGACGTCGCGCAGCGGGTTCTGGCCAAGCACAGCATCTCCATCGTCAGTAAGAAGGAGATCGAGGGACTTTAGCCGCCGTGGGACGGGCGCCTGCGTCCGCCGTCGCGCGCTTGTTCAGGCCGCCACCGTGCCTCTTCGAGACCGAGTCGGCAGATGGATATACCATTCTGGAGCAGAGAGATTGAGACACTGGACCGGGCCTCACTCGGAGCCGTCCAGTTGCAGCGCCTGCGCGACATGATTTGGTGGGCTCTCCGGACGCCTTTCTACAGCAAGAGACTGACGTCGGTCGGCGTCCACAGTCCCGACGATGTCAAGGACCTGCGGGACCTCGAGCGCATTCCGTTCACGACGAAGGACGATCTGCGGCGCGGCTTCCCCAAGGGTCTGCTGGCTGTGGAGATGACCGAGGTTGTCCGGATCCACTCCTCCTCCGGCACCACCGGCATACCAACCGTCATCTACTACGCCCGTGACGACGTGGACCGTTGGACCGATCTGCTGGCCAGGAGCATTGTCGCCACGGGGGCTTCGGCGAAGGACATCTTTCAGAACATGATGAGTTATGGCCTCTTCACGGGCGGCCTCGGGCTTCACTACGGGGCCGAGCGGGTGGGTATGGCGGTGATTCCCATCGGCGGTGGCAACACGAAACGCCAGATTCAGACGATGAAGGACTTCCAGACCACGGTTCTGCACGTGACTCCGAGCTACCTGCTGCACATCCACTCGCAGCTCGACGCGGAAGGTGTCAAGCCGGGCGATCTGGCCTTGACGCGGGCGTTCATCGGCGCCGAGCCTCATTCGGAGAACACGCGGCGAAAGATCGACGAGCTGTTGCACATCCAGGCTTTTAACTCGTACGGCCTGAGCGAGTTGAACGGTCCGGGGGTGGCCTTCGAGTGTGTCTTCCGCAAAGACATGCACCTCTGGGAGGACGCATACATCGTCGAGATCATCGACCCGGCCACCGGCCGCAACGTGGAGGATGGTCAGGAAGGCGAGGTGGTGCTGACCAACCTGATTCGGCGGGCCATGCCGATCCTGCGGTATCGCACGCGTGATCTGGCGTTTCTGCATCCCGAGCCGTGTGAGTGCGGCCGGACCCACCGCCGGCTCTCTCGCATCCTCGGACGCACCGATGACATGCTGATCATCAACGGGGTCAATGTCTTCCCGTCTCAGATCGAAGAGAAGATCATGAAGATCCCCGAGGTGGCGACCAACTACCAGATCCATGTCGACAAAAAGGGAGTCCTTGACCGCCTGACTGTGAAAGTGGAGATTTATCCCAAGCTGTTTCTCGGAGATGTTGCCAAGCTCGAAGCGCTGAGGAGCCGCATCCGGGAAGAGTTGCGGTCGTCCATTGTGATCAGTCCAAACGTGGAACTGCACGAGCCGGGCTCGTTGCCGGTCTCGGAGGGCAAGGCCAAGCGGGTCGTCGACGAGCGACCGAAAGACTGAGGGATCGACCATGGCCAAGCAACTGACGATCTTTGTGGAAAACAGGGCCGGCAGGCTCAAGACGATTACACAGAACCTTCACCGGAGTAACATCGACATCCGCGCCTTCACCATTCAGGACCGGGGCGACTACGGGCTGCTGCGGCTGATTGTGGACAGGCCCCACGATGCGTATCTGGCGCTGGCGGAACTGGGCTGTGCATGCGCCTTGAAGGATATTCTGGCGATCTCCGTGCCGGACCAGCCGGGCAACTTCCACCGGTTAACCTCCGCTTTGGCCGAGCACAACATCAACGTGATCGATGCCTATGGCTTCGTGCTGCAGCCGCACAAGACCGGTATTTGCTGCATGGAGATCGACCAGCCGCAGTTGATGAAGGCCCAGGAGATTGTTGCGGCGGCCGGCTTCACGGTCCTCCAGGATGAGGAACTCTGCAGTCTCTGACATCCGTGCCCCGCAGGTGGCCCATGGATCACGGCGTCTGCGTGGACCGCCCGCCCCGACGCAGGTCACACATCCGCATCGCCTGATCGGCGGTGTATGCGCCCACCCGAACCCGCTCCAGCTCTTCCACGTATCCTCCGGTTCCGAGAGCGTCGCCCAGATCGCGTGCGATGGCACGGATATAAACGCCCGGTCCCGTCACCACTCGCACATCGACCCACGGCCATTCGTACGCCAGTAACTCGATTGCTTTGACTTCGACCTCTCGGGGGGCCAATTCGAGGTCGTGATTCTTGCGGGCCAGACGATAGGCCGGTCGGCCCTGGATTTTGAGCGCCGAGAAGGTGGGGGGACGCTGCGAGATCACTCCACGGAACCTGTGCAGCGCCGTGCGGACGTCCTCTTCGCTGGGAATCCCGTCCACCGGGACTTCCTGTTTCTTGCCTTCTCCGTCATCGGTCGTGCTGCGGGCACCCAGACGAATCCGCGTGACGTATTCTTTGTCCTTTTCCGCGAGCTGGCCGAGCATGCGGGTGGCGGCGCGTCCGACCCCGACGACCAGCACGCCTTTGGCCAGCGGATCGAGCGTACCGGCATGGCCGACGCGTTTCTGGCCGGTTGCGCGGCGCACGGCATCCACGACGTCATGCGACGTCATGCCGCGCTCTTTATAGACGGCGAAGATTCCTTCGGTCGGAATGTCTGTCGGCATGGCGGATTATTGTAGGCGGACCACCCGGCAGGGTCAACCTCGATGGTTTTGCCGGTCCGATCGCTCCTGTTCAGTCCCATGTGCTTCTGGTACAATGACACCCGTCTCGTCTCGATGATAGGACAGGAATGGATGATTCCCGCACATCTCTGGCAGGCAAAACGGCCCTGGTCACCGGCGCCGCCAAGCGGCTCGGCAGGGTCATCGCACTGGCGCTGGCGCAGCAGGGCGCCAACGTCGTCGTCCACTACAACCACTCCGCAGAAGACGCGGCCTGGCTGTGTGAGGAGATTCGTGGCCTTGGAGTCTCTGCCTGGTCCGTTCCGGGCGACCTTTCGGACCCAGGGCAGACCGAGAGCCTCTTCGACCGCGCCACGCAGGACGCCGGGCCGATCGACATTCTCATCAACAGCGCCTCGACGTTCGAGAAGGAAACCCTTTGGGAGACCTCCACGCAGTCGCTCGAAGCGAACCTGCGCCTCCACGCGGCCGCTCCGCTGATCCTTGCCCGCGCACTGGCCCGGCAGAGTCGGGGCGGCTCGATCGTCAATATGCTTGACACCCGTGTCACGGTATATGACCGCGAGCACGCCGCGTACCACATCAGCAAGCGTGTGTTGCTGACGCTGACCCGAATGCTGGCCCTGGAGCTGGCGCCTGCGGTCGCGGTCAACGCCGTCGCCCCCGGACTGATTCTGCCGCCGGCCGGACAGGATGAAAGCTACCTCCAGAAACTGGCCCACTGCAACCCGCTGAACCGCTATGGCGATCCTGCCCAAGTGGCGGACGCGGTGCTCTTCCTGCTTCGCAGCCGCTTCATCACCGGGCAGGTGATCTACGTCGACGGCGGGTACCACATGAAGGGACACATGTATGAGTGACGGGACCGGGCCGTTGCCCCTCGACCAGATTGTGATCGGCGATCTGCGATTTCGCTGCATCGTGGGCGTCGAACAGGATGAACGACGTGAGAAGCAGGACGTCATCACCCAGATTGTTCTGTTTGCCGACCTTCGCGCCGCCGGACGCAGCGATGCGATCGAAGACACGGTCGACTACAAGGCCCTCAAGAAAGACATCCTGGACGCAGTCGAGCGGTCGCAGTTTCGGCTCATCGAGGCCCTCGCGCAGTGCATCGCGGACATCTGCCTGAACCGTGACCGGGTCGAACGGGTCGCGGTCACGGTGGAGAAGCCCGGCGCGCTGCGTTTTGCCCGAACCGTCAGCGTGCGCATTGTCCGAGACCGGCGAGGCTGTAATGCATGACATCCAGGGACTTTCCGTGGCTTTCATCAGCGTCGGTTCGAACATCGAGCCGGAGAGGAACATCGTGGCGGCTCTGGGACTCCTGAGAGACCGGACCCGCGTGGCCGGTTCTTCGACTTTCTACCGGACCGCGCCCGTCGGCCGGCCCGACCAGATGCCATTCATCAATGGAGTCTGGCGGATCGACACCGTGCTGAGTCCGGTGCTGGTTCGGGACGAACTGCTCAGGCCGATTGAGGGAAAATTGGGACGCCGACGCTGCGCCGACAAATTCGCGCCGCGCACCATCGATCTCGATCTGGTACTCTACAATGACCATGTCCGAAAGGACGAGGCGGTTTGCCTGCCCCACCCCGATCTGGTGCGTCCTTTTGTCTGCGTCCCTGTGTACGAATTGTTGGACGGCGCCGACGACATCGAGCCGGGTCTGCGATGTCGGATGCAGAAACTGTTACCGGACAGGCCAAATGTGCGGCCGGGCGAACCTTTGAATAAGCTTACGAATCGGCTGAGACACATGCTGTTTTGACGAGGGCCGAATCCGTGAGGCCGGAATCCGCCACATCCTTTAGGTAGTGAAGCGATGCATGAGAAAGCGTTCTTGAAACGAGCCTTGTTGGCCCTGCTTGTCGCGGCGTCCCAGACGTCGATCATCCGCGCCGAAGACATTCCCCATCTGGCCAAGCGGGGCACGGCGACGCAACTTGTCTTCGATGGCGAGCCCTTTGTGATGCTCGCCGGCGAATTGCACAACTCCAGCGCGTCGAGCCTGGAGTACATGGAGCCGATGTGGGACAAGCTCGTCGCCCTGAATCTCAACACGGTGCTGGCCGCGGTCACGTGGGAGCTAATCGAGCCGGCGGAAGGGCAATTCGATTTCTCCCTGGTCGAGGGTCTGCTCGAAGGCGCCCGCGAGCACGACCTCAAGCTGGTGCTGCTCTGGTTCGGCAGTTGGAAAAACGGGGTTTCAAGCTACATCCCGACCTGGGTGAAGAAGGACCTCGCACGGTTCCCGCGCGCTCAGGGCAAGGACGGCAGCAGCAAGCTTGTGCTTTCTCCCTTCCACGAGGCGTCCTGCCAGGCGGACGCGACTGCCTTTGCCGCCCTGATGCGGTACCTTCGCGAGGCTGATTCGGATGAGCACACGGTCGTCATGATCCAGGTGGAGAACGAGGTCGGATTGATGCCGGAATCGCGTGACCACAGCGCCGCCGCGGAGGCGGCCTTCCGCGCGCCGGTGCCTCGGGAGCTGATCGACTATCTCACAGAACACAAAGACAGCCTGCTTGCTGAGGTGAGCGAGCTGTGGGGCTCGACGGACTATAAGGACACGGGAACGTGGACGGAGGTTTTCGGCGAGAGCATCTGGACCGACGAGGTGTTCATGGCCTGGCACATGGCCCGCTACACCAATCAGATCGCCGAGGCAGGCAAGGCCGAATACGCGCTGCCCATGTACGCGAATGCATGGCTGGTACAGAACGATAAACAGAAGCCGGGCGACTACCCGAGCGGCGGTCCGGTGTCGCGCGTGATGGACATCTGGCGTGCGGCCGCTTCCGCGATCGACTTCCTTGCACCCGACATCTATCTTCCGGACTTCAAAGCAGTCTGCGCCAGCTACGTTCGCTCCGGCAATCCCCTGATGATCCCCGAGGCCCGCCAGGGGCCCGAGGCGGCGCGGAACGTCTTCTGGGCGGTGGCCGAGCACGATGCGATGTGCTTCGCGCCGTTCGGCATTGAGGACCTCGACCTGAACCACCCGCTGATCGAGAGCTACGACCTGCTGCGCCAATTGATGCCGCTAATCACGAAGTATCAGGGTACGGCGAAGATGGCGGGGATTCTCCAGCAGAATGCCGATGAGGAAGGGACCACGATCGACATCGGCGAATACCACGCTAACGTCCGCTACAACAGGCAGGCGAAGGGACAGGCGGACATGTCGTACGGACTGATCGTCAACATCGGTCCCGATGAGTACCTTGTCGCGGGCAACTGGTTCCAGGTGAACTTCTCACCGACGACGCCCGGACCGCGCCACGCCGGCATTCTCCAGGTTTGGGAGGGCGTCTACGAGGGCGAGGAGTGGATTCCGGGGCGCTGCCTGAACGGAGACGAAACCGCCGCCCATTGGGTGGCCAAGCTGCCGCCGAACGACCGAGACGTGTTCGCCGGCGCCGACCGCCCGCGCATCCTCCGCGTGACACTATACCGCCACGACTGAGCGAGGCCCCGCCTTGCCTGCTCCCTGATGGAAAGCACCGCTCGGTGTGCAGTCGGCTGGCGTGCAGAAGTTTCTGCTCTTTTTCCAGATTTCTCTTGCATATCCGCCGGGCCAACCCACAATACGATATGGATGAGGCCTGAGCGAGTATCGTCAGGAAACCCTTGGCGAGCAGGTCTGAAATCAGCGGTGGCGGCCTGCCGCAGGCAGCCGCGAACAGGAGAGCTCCTTCCGCGAGAAAGGAGCCAAAAGCGATGGGTTGCAGGACGAGACAATCCCAACGCAGATACCCGATGCCCATCGGGGCCCGCACCGATTCTGTTCAAATCATGTGGCGCGGGCAGCGCGGGCGATCCAAGGTGTCTGGCCATCTCTACGAAGGGGCGCGAAGGGAGGTGGTCGCCATGAGCTGAATGCCGTCGAGTGGCGCCTATGCGCGCCTTGCGCGAGAGAGAGTTTCTTTGCGAGCTAACATGTGGAGGTGAAGAACGATGCGCAAGATGAATGTATTGGTCGTGGTGCTGAGTGTCGTATTCGCGAGCCCGCTTTCTGCCGATTGGGTCTACCAGGGGACAACCAGCTACGTCAGCCCCCCGGATTCAGATTCTGCCCCGGATGGAAGCTGGTGGTACGCCTGGAACGGCCAGGGAGCAGCCTACGGTGCCCCGGGATCTTTGCTCGTATCTGGCTGGACGCAAGGGAATTGCGGTGTTGCGTTGGCCCCTGCTGCGGGTACGGGCTTGCAGGAGTGGATGTATATCTGGAGCCATGCCAACGGCCAGTCCACCTACATCTGGGAACCGGGGGGCTCGAAGGCCATAAGCTTCACAATCGCCAACACCACCTACACCGGTTCGGGTGCCTCGAATGACCCGGAGAACGTTACGGTGAGCCAGGACTGGGTCGACTGGTGGTACCCGTATCCATATGACTACAATGTAGGGTACGAAGGCTACTTGGCGTTCACGGCGTCACTTACACCGTCTTATCAGGGCGAACCGAAGGGAGAAATGTTTACGGTGAGTGCGACGGTGGGCGGATCTGCCGCGGCCCAGGCAAGTATCCAGATCGGCGACACCAACTACTACTACCTCCGCGCGGGCGGCGAGGGGGCGTACTCCATTACCGGACAGGCTCAGATTACCGTCTACGGCAACATCCGATAGGCCTATGCAGAGTTGCCTCTATTAGAGAAACGGATACGTCTGCCGGCCCTGTGTGCCAGGGCCGGCAGGACGCCTTGAAGGAGAACACAATGTACCTTCCATACAGATCGATGATGCCAGCGGTACGCCTCGTTGTCCTGGCATGTGTGCTGCTGTGCGTCGGTGCGGGTGCCGTCCAGGCGCCCGATCAGGGGCTCCCGCCGGGGTACCAGCGTCTGCTCGACGCGAGAGCTCCCGGAGAGGCAGCCATCATCCGTCGTCACCTCAACGTCGACTCCCACTTGGTGGATATCTCGCTCCTGATAAGGGAGCACGAAGATTTCCTTCTGACTCCCGCGCTGCTGGTACAGGAGGCGATCTCGGATGGAGTCATTCTGACGTATCCTGTGGAGTAGAGCCATGAGAACGACACACACCCCACGCCGCCTGTGGGTCGTCGTCTGCCTGGCGGCCCTCTCGGTGGCCGCCGGCGTCAGCACCCGGCAGCCGATTCAACCTTCCGGCCAGAAGGCCGGCCTGATCCAATTCGACGTGGTCAGCGAGATGAATCACGACTGGACGGGATGGACCAACCTCGTGGTGTTCGCGAGGTACTGGGTCTGCGAGGACTACTACGTCGTCTCAGTGATCTGGACGGAGTTCCCCGGCTTTGGCAGAGCTATGAGGACCCAGATCATCCTGAGCGATGAGGCTGGCTTTCGGATGGACCAGCAGTGGTTTTCCTGGTGGTTCCCGTTGAACACGACCTATCCCAAGCCGGTCGGCGAACGCCCACCGTTCCGCTGGGGCGGCGGCTTCTATGGCAGCGAGGAGATGCGGTTCGCCGAGGCCCAGGCGCTGGCCCGGCGCGTGTACGCCGCCGATCTTGGCTCGCCGGGCGATGGTCAGATCGACGTGAACGTGCCGGCGGGGCCTTCGGGCCTCGCACGCACGCTGGCGCGTCTGAAGGCTCGGATCGCCGACGATCGGATCGAGTCGATGGAGCTATTCGACGATTCGCAGCGCCTGCTGGCCTCGATGACGTACGAGTACGAACGCAGCGATGGGCCGGCTCCTCTGGCCAGGCTGATCGCCGAATTGCCCGTTCGGCCCGAGAAGCTCGCCATGGAAGGCCACGTGACGGTTACGTCCAGGGACACGACAGCGACCTACGAGATCCCCGACGTCAACTACGTCTCGCACAAAGGGGGCAGGACGTGCACGGTCACCTACGAGGACGTGACGCTGGGCGAGACGGTCCTGCGGCTGCCCGTGCAGGTGGCGGTGCATCGCACGGAGGACCGCTGGCCCATGCGGTCGGCGCGGCTGATGAACTTCCAGCGCGTGGAGCTGGACAAGGACGGCGTGTGGGAGGCGGCCAAGGCGTTTGGCGGCCTTGACGACGCCTATTCGACGTGGGGCAAGCTCGAAGAAAAGTATCTTTACCATGTGTCCGACCTCGGGCCGCTGGAGGTCGATCCGAACGATTTCGCCTTCGTTCGGACCTTGATCGCAAAGTATCCCGTCTGGGAGATGCCGGCGCCGCCGGAGAGCCCGAGGCAAACCGCCCGCGCGCCGCTTCCTCTGGACCCGGCAGAGGCGGCCAAAGAGCTTGACAGGCGCAACCAAATCCACAGGCAGGAGGCGGCCCAATCGCAGAAGCAGATGCGCAAGTGGCAGGAGAAGGTGGATCGGATGCCCAGGCCCCCAAAGAGGGACATCGAGCCGGCCGACGCCAGGCTGATTCGCCAGCTCCGCGCCCACTATCGAACTATCCTGTATCCATGGACCGAGGAGATGCGAACGGGACGGGACAGGAGACCCCGCAACATCCTCGCCGAGCCGGGCAGCGAGCTCGCCGAAATCAAAGAATTGGAGAACAAATTGGACAAAATCCTTCGGTACCACCGGGCGCCGGTGCTGCCGGAGGACCGCCCGCCGCAACTCAGTGACGCCGATCGCGTGCAGATCGCCGAATTGAAGCGGCATTACGAGAAGCTCGCCGGCGAGGGCGACCGGGGGCTCGGCGGCCGGCTCAAGGCCCTCCACGCCCTCGCCAGGATGGACTTGATCGTCAAGGACTATGACGCCTTCGAGCAGCGCGTCCATCGCTACTGGCGGATGCTGGAGGAAGCCGGGCTGCATCAGATGGTCATGGCCGGCGGATATCGCTACATCGACAGCCTTATCGGCGCCGGCCAGAGCGAAAAGGCCAACGCCCTTCTGAAACATTGGGTCGAAAAGTCCGCCGCCCTCAACGACGCCGACGGGGTGTATCGCTTCTGCCGTTCCATCCAGGGCTCGCCGTGGGCGAAGGTCCAACTGCTGGACCGGTTCCTGACCAGACCGGGGCTCTCGCCCCTGGAACAATATGAGGGACTGGCCCTGCGGGCCATCAGCCTGGACAATCTGGACAAGGCGCTGGCCGATCGCGAGGTCCTCCAGGACGAGTCGATGGCGGCGCAGATTCGCTGGGTCTTGACGAACACGACACGGAGCCGGGTGGCCGCGATGGTCGAGCCGGCGGTCCGCCGGGCGCTGGCGGCGTGGGAGGCCCTCGGTCCGGCTCGACTGGACGAGGCCAAGCCCTATTCATCCGCCAGCGTGGGGGCCGAGCAGAGAAACATCTTCGAGATGCCCGGCGCCACGCGCTTGCAGGAGGTCTCCGCGCAACTCGACCAGATCACCCGCGAACGAGGCATCCGGCAGACGCCGCCGGCGCCCCGCCCCGATGTGCCAAGGCGCCGCGGTCCGACGCGTCGATGATACCCGGGAATGAGGAGTACGCACCATGCCGATCGAACAGAGCAATCAACATGGATCGGGCGATCTCTGCGGTATTTCGCAAGGAGCGATTTCACGACGGGCACTGATGAGATGCACGGGCGCGGCGGTGCTGGGTGTGCTGGCGGGTTCGGCGCTCGGCCAGGAGCGGCGTGAGCCGCCGCCGGAAGTTCGCGAGCGGATGGAGCGATCGCGGGCCTTTTCCGAGCGGATGAGGAATGCCCGCAGCCCGGAAGAGATGCGCAAGATCATGGAAGAGCAAACAGGCCTGGACCGCACCAGGGCCATCGAGAATCTGAAAGGGCAACTCGGTGTCTCGCATGCCGAGTGGACCGTCGTGCGGCCGCGGCTCGAAGCGGTCTACGAACGGGTCCACGCCCAGCCGGTGCGAGGCAACGTCGAGCCGACCACCCCGGTCGAGCAGCGGAGAAAGGAGCTGCGCGAGCTGTTGCGCGATGAGGCGGCCAAGCCCGAGCAGATCAGGGAGAAGCTGTTGGCTCTGCGCGCCGAGAAGGAGAAGGCTCGCCAGGAGCTGGCCAAGGTTCGCCGGGAACTGCAACAGGTCCTGACCTTGCGCCAGGAAGCCGTGCTGGTTCTGGCCGGGCTGCTGGAGTGACCGTTGCGTCTTGCGATGCTCTGTGATTTTGGGTCAGGCCGAGCAGGACTGGAGCAGGTTCTCCCGGGCGTAGCGCACGGCGTTGCGGAAGATCTTGATGCCGTCGGGGTCGAGATCTTCGCCGAGCCGGGTCCAGTGGGGGTGCTGGGTCCGGCGGACGAACCGCTCGGGATGCGGCATCAGGCCCATGACGCGGCCGGTGCTGTCCGTCAGGCCGGCGATGGACGCCATCGAACCATTTGGATTGACCGGGTAGGGGCCTTCCTCGCCGTCGGGGCCGACGTATTTGTAGGCGATGTACCCCTCCGATTTCAGCCGCTCCAGTGTCGCGGCGTCGGCGGTGACGACCTTGCCCTCACCGTGGGCGACGGGCAGATAGATCTGCCGCTGGGGCTCGATGAAGACGCACCGGTCGGTTTGGGGCAGCAGGTGCACCCAGCGGTCTTCGAATTTGCCGCTGTCGTTGTACGTGATCGTGACGTGTTCCTGCTTGAAGGCCCCGTTGCCCGGCAATATTCCCATCTTCACGAGGACTTGGAACCCGTTGCAGATACCCAGCACGAGCTTGCCCTCGTCGATGAACCGACGGATCGGGTCGGCCAGATGGTGTACGATCTGGTTGGCGAGGATCCTCCCGGCGGCGACGTCATCGCCGTAGCTGAAACCTCCCGGGAAGACCAGGATGTGATACCGGTCCAACAGGGCCTTGTCTTCAATCAGTCGGTTGACATGGATGCGGTCGGCCTCAGCGCCGGCCAACTCCAGCGCGTGGCGTGTTTCCATGTCGCAATTGACTCCGGCTGCCCGCAACACCAATGCTCGAACCTCTGCCATCTCCTGTCCTCGTACTGCAACCAATTCCGTTACCAGTCCAGTGTTCTCTGCCACGCCTGCTTCAGGATGTCAATCTCGGCGTCGATGACGTTCCTGCCCTCGCGCGAACGAATCACGAGTTTCGAGCCGGCTGTGACCTTGCCGATCTGCCCGAACGGCAGATTCAACATCAGCTTGGCGAAAGCGTCATAGTGTCGCGGCTCGACTTCCACGATATAGCGGCTGTTCGACTCGCTGAACAACTGCGCATCGGGTCGGGTGCAGTCTCTTGATGTCGGCAGTCCGTGCAGATCTGCTTCGATGCCCACCCCGCCGGCGAAGGCCATCTCCGCCAGCGCCACCGCCAATCCGCCTTCGGAACAATCGTGACAGCTTGAGACGAGCCCATCGGCGATGGCCTGGGCCACCTTCCGGGCGATTCGCGGCGCCAGTTCGAGGTCCAGCTTGGGCACGTTGGCGCCGAGCTGGCCCCGAAGCTTGTAGAAGTGTGACCCGCCCAACTCGTTGCCGGTCCGTCCGACGACGAACAGCAGATTGCCCGGCCTCTTGGCGTCCATCGTGACGCACCGTTCGACGTCGTCCACGATCGACATGGCGCTGATCAGCAGCGTCGGCGGGATGCGGATTGTCGTGCCGTTCTCACAGGCGAACTCGTTGTTGAGCGAGTCTTTTCCGGAGATGAACGGGGCGCCGTAGGCCATGGCACCGTCGTAGCAGGCCTGGGCGGCCCGCACGAGCGTGCCGAACGTTTGCGGATTTGTGCAGTTGCCCCAGCAGAAATTGTCCAGCAGGGCGATACGGTCGAACCGTCCGCCGACGCAGATCAGATTCCGCACGGCCTCATCAATGCCTGCCAGCGCCATCCAGTACGGGTCGATGTCGCCGTAGAGCGGATTCATGCCGCAACTGATCGCCAGGCCTCGGGAACTGGCCAGCTTCGGCTGGATCACCGCCGCATCGCTGGGACCGTCGTTCACCACGCCGACGAGGGGTTTGACGACCGAACCGCCTTGCACCTCGTGGTCGTACTGGCGGATCACCCACTCCTTGCTGGCGACGTTGTACGAAGAAAGGATGCCCAGCAGTTCGTCGTTATAGTGGTCCTTCTCGGCGCTGGCCGGCTCGCTCAGTGCCGGGGTGGTCCAGATTGCCTGGCGGCTGTATTTCGGCACGCCGTTGTGCAGGAAGTCCATGTCCAGCTCCGCCACCTGCTGACCCTGGTAACGCAGACGGAGCTTCCGGTCGCTGGTGAAGCGACCGATGACCGTAGCCTCGACGTTCTCGCTTTCGAACATCTTCAGGAGCGCCTCGCGGTTCTCCGGGCGGACCGCCAGGACCATTCGCTCCTGCGCCTCGCTGATCCAGATCTCCGTGTAGCTCAGGCCGGTGTACTTGAGCGGAACGGTGTCGAGATCGACCTCGGCGCCGAGTTCGGCGCCCATCTCGCCGACGGCGCTGCTCAGTCCGCCCGCGCCGCAATCGGTGATCGCCTCATACAGGCCGGCTTCGTTGGCCTGAAGGAGCACGTCGAGCATCTTCTTCTCGGTGATGGCGTTGCCGATCTGTACCGCGTGGGAGAAGACCGTCTCGTGCTCGTGCGTCATCTGGCCGCTGGAGAAGGTCGCCCCGTGGATCCCATCGCGTCCGGTCCGCCCTCCGACAACCACGATGAGGTTGCCGCTCTGGGGGTGTTTGAACGCCTTGTCCTTGTCCATCAGGCCGATGTTGCCGCAGTACACCAGCGGATTGCCGAGATAGCGGTCGTCGAAGTAGATCGCTCCGTTGACCGTGGGGATGCCCATGCGATTGCCGTAGTCGCGGACGCCCGCGACGACGCCTTTCATGATCCGTCGGGGGTGGAGCACACCCTTGGGGATCTCGTCGAGGCGTTTGTCGGGCTCGCCGAAGCAGAAGACGTCCGTGTTCGCGATTGGGCGGGCGCCCATCCCGGTGCCCATCGGGTCACGGATGACGCCGCCGATGCCGGTGGCGGCCCCGCCGTAGGGATCGAGGGCCGAGGGGTGGTTGTGCGTCTCGACCTTGAAGCAGACCGCCGACTCCTCGTCGAACTCCACCACACCCGCGTTGTCGGCGAATACGGAGATGCACCAGTCCTTATCGAGGTCCTTTGTGGCCTTGAAGACGGTCTCTTTGAGCAGGTTGTCGAAGTGCTTCGTCTGACCGTCTGTGGTCATATCGACCGCGCTGCGAAGCGTCTTATGGACGCAGTGCTCGCTCCAGGTCTGAGCCAGGCTTTCCAGCTCGACATCGGTCGGATCTCGTTCGAGCCGGCGAAAGTAGGCCTGAATCGCCTTCATTTCGGTCAGGTTCAGGAACAGGTCGCGTTCCTTGCTGAGCGCTTCCAGACCACGATCGTCGAGATCGCGAATGGGCCAGTGCGTGATGCGCAGCTCATAGGGCTTCAGGTGAGGGCTGGGCGGCTCGGCCTCATCGCCCACGACCACGTCCTCGATGCAGTCGTTGGCCAGGACCCGTTTGGCGATGGTCTCGATCTGGGCAGGACGGATCTCGCCCAGCAGCACGTACTTGCGGGCCGTCCGGACATGCGCTGCCGAGAGGCCCATGTCCGAAATGGCCGTCGTGACGGATTCGGCCACCGGGTCAGTGACACCGCTCTTGAGGTGTACCTCGATCAATGTCGCGCGGGCCAGCCCCGCCGGCGCAGAGCTGCGACCGATGTAGTACTCCTCACAGACCGGGTCGCTCAACAACTCTTTGGCGACGCGATGGGCGAAGGCCTGGTCGAAATCTGCCTCGATGAGGAACACCTTGGCCGACTGCACCGCTTCGATCGTGGTGATCCCGAGCTCGCGGATATCCTCCAGCACTCCATTGCCGTGCACATCCGAGAAGCCGGGGCGGTTGAACACCTCAAAACGCCATTGTTTCACTACAGTAGTTCCTTCTTCCTGATCTTGTATTTGACGAGTCTGGCCCGCTTGCCGCGGGCCTTTTCGAGAAAGGCCTGGATGGTCTGGCGGTCTTCGGCCCTCAGGGCGTGCCTCACGGCGGAAAGCTCAGCGAGGATGCGGTCGATCCCTGCGACGATGTTCCTGGTGTTGGCCAGCAGGACATCGGTCCAGATGTCCGCCGGGCCCGAGGCGATTCTGGTGCTGTCGAGAAACCCTTTCCCTGCCGATTTCATGTCATGGGGATCGCTCGCGTTGACCAGTCCGGCGGCGATTACATGTGGCACATGGCTGACGTTGGCGAGAATCCGATCGTGCTCAGCGGGGCTCATGATCTCAACGTTGCAGCCCAGACCCGACCAGAACTGCCGCAGGGTGCCCAGTACGCTGCGATTCGCGCCCTGTGTGGCGGTTAGTATGCAGCGGGCATCCACGAAGAGATCGTCCCGGGCGAACTCGATCCCTCTCTGCTCCGAGCCGGCGATCGGGTGCGAGCCGACGTAGAGGGCTCCATCGGTCAATTGCTCCCGGGCCCAGCGATGCGGAAGCACCTTGGTTGATCCGACATCGGTGACGATACACCCGCGTCGGACCAGTCTGTTGAGCTCGGCAAAGTACTGCGCGAAGGTGAAGATCGGTGTTGCCAGGACGACCAGATCGGCATCACGGACGGCGTCGGAGAGCTTCTCCGCCACTTCCGTGGCGATCGCCAGACGTCTGGCCTTCGCCCGGGTGGCGGGCCGGTGGCTGTACCCGACGACGGACAGCGCAGGCATACGATGACGGACCGCCGAAGATATCGAACCGCCCAGTAGTCCAAGGCCAATGACGCAGATGCGACGTAAGTCTTTCACCAAGAAGACCTTATAACCGATGGATAGAACCCAGCCGACATTAAAAGGTATAGCCGTCGCGCCGGCCTGTCAATTTTTTTCTTTGCCGGCACAGGGCAAAATGTTAACATTCACGGTTCGAAACCGGGCCGACGGATCCGGCAAACGAAAAGGCAGTCCCCGCCTTAGGCGTGGGGCGTTTTTTTTGTACACTCATCGCCGCCTGACAGACGCCCGGCACGGTGGTGACAGCAGATGAGATGAGCGACCTGATGGCGCGTGAAAGCAACAGACCGACGAACGGCGGTTACCTTGACTTCGAGCAGAAGGTGGCCGATTTCGAACGACAGATGGACGAGCTGCGCACGCTCGGCGCCAAGACGGGAATCGATTATTCCGTCGAGATCCGTCGTCTCGAGAAGGACCGGATCGTCGAACTGAAGCGGATTTACTCGAATCTCACGGCCTGGCAAACGGTCCAGGTCGCCCGGCATCCTCAGAGACCGATCCTGCGCGACTACCTCAACCTCATGGTCAAGGACTTCCGAGAGTTGCACGGGGATCGGCTTTTTGGCGACGACCGAGCTATTATCACCGGGATCGGGCAGATCGCACGGAACAAGGTACTGATCGTCGGTCAGGACAAGGGCAAGACCACGAAGGAGAAGATCGTCTGCAATTTCGGCTGTCCGAATCCGGAGGGGTACCGCAAGGCTCTGGCGAAGATGCGGTTCGCGGAGAAGTACGGCCTGCCGATCGTGACGCTGATCGATACGCCGGGAGCCTATCCGGGGGTGGGCGCGGAAGAACGCGGCCAGGCGCAGGCGATTGCCGTCAATCTCAGCGAGATGTCGCGCCTGCAGGTTCCGATCATCTCCATCTGCATCGGCGAGGGAGGTTCCGGCGGGGCCTTGGGCATCGCCGTCGGCGACCGGCTGGCGATGCTGGAGTTCTCCTACTACTCGGTGATCTCGCCGGAGGGATGTGCCGCCATTCTCTGGCGCGACGGGGCGCGCGCACCGGAGGCGGCCGAAGCCCTCAAGCTGACCAGTCGCGACCTGTACCGGCTCGGCCTGGTGGACGCGATCATTCCTGAACCCGTGGGCGGGGCGCATCGCAACGTGCATGACACCGTTTACAACGTCGAGACATACGTCGCCAAGACGCTGGCCCAGTTGCAGCGTGTTCCCATCAACGAGCTGCTTGAGAGCCGCTATCAGAAATGGCGCTCGCTGGGCAGCAAGGCCACCCTCGATAGCCCTCGGCTCGTGGAGCACGGTTCCCGGATCGCGACGACGGGCCGATCGGCTACGGCTCAGCGAGACGCCTCGACCGCCCAGGTATAGTGGGGCCGCAGGCCGGTACACGCGCGTTTTCGGCGGACCTTCCTCGATCTGCAAACTCGTATGCGGCACAAAGGCAGCGATACCAAGGGCCTTTCGCAGGGAGATTCCCCGTTTCGCCACGACGGTCAGAAAACGCTTGACCGTGGCCGACCGATGGGATATCCTCAAGCTTGTCATTCGCGTGGATACAGACCCGAGGGTGATCTGGGCGTTCGAGCCTGGCCTGCTATAGCGGGACGGCTCGGCCTGTGTACGCCTTGGCTGACGCCGAGTGCAGGAGGAGGATCGGAATGATGAAGAGCAGACACGTAGTGGTTTGGTTTGGTGCTCTGGCGGGGCTGCTGGCACTGTGTGGCTGTGTATGTGGCTGCAATGGCACAACCACAGAGAATGCCGAGCTGAAGGGGCAGGTCGAGCAGCTGGCGGCCAGCCTGAAGGAGACCACCGCCCAGAGAGATGCCCTCAAACAGGATATCGAGAGGCTCGAGAGGTCGCTGGGCGAGGCCGAATCCGGCTTGGCCAACACCGTGGAAGTTCGCGACAAGCTCCAGGCCCAAGTGCAAGAGTTGACGGTCTCCCGCGATCAGCTCACCACAAGGGTGGACGAACTGGTGGCCGCTCGCGTTGAGCTGCAGAAGAAAATCGACGAGTTGGGGCAGGACAAGAGCCAGCTTCAGCAACGCGTCGGTGATCTGGTGAAGTCGCGTGACGAGCTCCAGGTGATGGTGGAGAATCTGGTGGACACGCGAGGGCTTCTGGAGAAGCAGGTGGCTTCCTTGAGCCGGTCGCGCGATGCAGCCATAGAGGACGCCAGGGCGGCCCAGGCCAAGATCGAGCAGTTGGGCAATAAGCTGAAAGTGCAGACGCAGCAGATGACGGAACTGCAAGGTCAGATTGCCGCCATCCGTTCCGTGCTCGATCAGTTGCAGCAGAAGCTGCAATAATCAGAGCAATCTCAATCGCTGCCGGGGACCGAGAGCGGTAACGGTCGGGATGTTGATGGTGCGGGAACGGTTTCGCACCCGCTATGAGGACAGCCAAGGAGCATGTCGCGCAGGCGGCAACGTGTGCGTGGCGCGATCGTTGCGCCGGGCCACGCGGACCGTGCATGTGAGCACGTAGCCTGTGGATCGAACCATGCACAAACTTCTGACCATAGTCTTCGCGTCCCTGTTCAACATTCTGCTGCGATGTGTCTGTGGTTCCAACCGGCTGACCGTGACCAACGAACGAGTGTTCCGCGACTATGTGGAGCAGGGGGGCAACATCTTTGCGTTCTGGCACAGTCGGCTTTTCTATCTGGTCTACTTCTACGTCAAGCACGCGCAGCGATGCAAAGTTGCGATGCTGGTAAGTCTCAGCCGCGACGGCGATTACGGTGCCGCTTTGGTTCGTAAGCTCCGGCAGGATGCTGTGCGCGGATCGACCAGCCGAGGTGGACAGAGAGCGGTTCGTCGGCTGGCGGCGAAGATCGCCGAGGGTCGCAACATCGCCATCACTCCGGATGGTCCCAGGGGGCCGGCACTCCACGTCAATGAGGGAATTGTGAAACTGGCCCAGATCACCGGCGCCAGGATTATCCCGGTCAGCTACGATGCCACACACAAGCGTCTGCTCAAGAGTTGGGACAGGTTTCTCATTGTCTGGCCGTTCGGTCGTGTGCACGTAGCCTTTGGCGAGCCGGTCGAGGTGCCCAAGAACATCACGCGGTACGAGCGCAGCCAGTATCGGGCCGGGCTCGAACAGACACTCCATGAGCTGGATCGAATTTGTGCGAGAGAATTGGCAAGAGGCAGGGTGACGACCACCGCACAGCCGATCGCCGAGACCGCCGGTACAGGACCACAGGCGTCACCGCGTCAACCGGCGGGGTAGCAGGCAGTGCTGTCAGCCGTTGTTCAGTTCCCGAGGATCCCGCCCTTCCTCGATCGCGCGGATCTTGCCCACCCGGCGCTGGTGCCGTCCACCACTGAACTCGGTGTTGAGCCAGACCTCCACGATCTTGCGTAACAGGACCTCTCCGACCTGGTCGCCGGAAAGGCACAGCACATTGGTGTCGTTGTGATCGCGCGAGATCTGGGCACTGAGCTCGTCGTGGCACAGGGCCGCACGGATTCCTTTGACCTTGTTGGCCGCGATGCTCATCCCCAAACCGGTGGCGCAGATCAGGATCGCGCGATCGGCCTGCCCTTCCGAAACCGCTTTGGCGACGATATATGCCAGATCGGGATAGTCCACCGGGTGTGTGTCGTCGGTCCCGAAGTCGATGCACTCATGCCCCATCTGGGTGACGATGGCTTTGGTCTGCTGCTTGGCGGCAAAGCCTCGATGATCGCTTCCGACAGCTACCTTCATATGTCGAGTTCACCTACTCTCGCTGCAATGGCAGCCTGGATCATATCGGCACACTTGTTGAAACACTCCTGTGGCTGCCCGACCGGGTCCGGAATCTCGACGTCGCGCGCCAACAAAGAGCATTTGACCCGACCGTCAGGAGAAAGAACACGAACCTGCTCGCAGTGAGCCCGCGTCATGCAGAAAACGACATCGCTTGCCTCGACCAGAGACCGGGTCAAAGGCTGGCTTCTGTGGCCTGTGATATCAACTCCTTTCAGGCGGCAAGCCGCGATAGCCCCGTCGCTGGCCGGAACACCAACCATATCCATCGTGCCCGCCGACTGGACCTTATACCCCTTCTGTGCAAGCTCGTCAACGCCGCAGCCGATTTTTTTCGCCAGATGGGCCCGGAAGAGCCCTTCGGCCATTGCACTGCGGCACGTGTTGCCGGTGCAGACAAAGAGGAACGTCATGGTTGCCATGGACTGTAAATCCAGGTGCGAGTACACCCCTTCCCGAAGCACTTCCACGCCTCGGCGTCCGACGCGGGCAACGGTGCTGCTCTTACAATACCTGCACGGCCCGCCGTCCAGGATGAGGTCCAGTCGATCTCCGAGCTGAGCGATCACCAGGTCAGCGTTGGGCGCCGGATCGCAGCCTGGCGGGTTTGCGCTCGGTGCAACAACCGGTCCATGCACCAGTTGCAGCAGTGTCGTCGCCACAGGGTGGTCCGGACAGCGAATGCCGATGGAGCCGTTCTTATAGAGGATCTCGAATGCCTCGTCGCCCACCCTGCTTCGCTGGTGACTGAGTTCAACCGGATGGGGTTCGAAGACCAGTGTCAACGGCCCTGGCCAGGCGCGTCGGATGAGATTCTCCACGCGGGGATCGACCTTTGGGACGTACAAGCGGTAGTCGCTGTTACGGGCGATGTGAAGCGTGTAGTGCTTTTGCGTGTCTCGTCCCTTGACTTCGTCCAGTCGCACGATAGGGCCCCGGCTGGCGCGACAGGCAATTCCATACACGGTCTCGGTGGGGAAGGCCACCAGACCGCCGGCGTCCACCACCTCAGCCGCTACTCTGAGCTGATCCCTGGAGGCATCCGAACCGTCGATTCTAATCACTTTCGCTGTCATGGTTTCCGACGATACAGCAAGAGAGCACATTCCGCAAGCAGAGTTGTCGCCGGATCGATGCGGCCGCCCGATTCCGGGACGCTATACGTGCGGGGCGATGTCCGACGCCCGACAGCCTGCGGCTTGCCTTGCAGTTCGTCTCGGGCGCTGCCACGTTCGTCCATAACCCGTTTCTTCGAAAGGTCTTATGTTCCGGAACGAGCGAATGTAGGGCTTTGGGTTGCTTGATCGCGTTCGTGGCGAAATCACCATCTTGTGCCGCTCCGGCGCAAACAGCGGGGGCCCGTGCCTCTTGGGAGGCACGGGCCCCGATTGATGCATCTGCTGTTACCGGCCTCTTGGGCTTTGCGCGGCCCGTATCCACCACGAAATGGCGGTCCTGCTACTGTGCCGTGCGGCCGTAGCCGATATCGTCGACATAGACGATGCCGGTGCCGCCGGCCTTCGGGGCCGTCTTGCTGCCCACGCCGATTCTGATCCCCTTGACCCTGCTCATGTTGACACCTGTGAATTCACTCAGTGGAATCCTCCACTGACTCCAGACAGGCGTGGTCGTGGCGGCAGCATACGGATGCGTGACCGTCGCGCTCTTTCCAGCGCTGTCCTCGATGGTTACATAGAGCGGTTCGGCCGAGTTGCCACTGGCAGGCTGCGCGACCCCGATCTCGGCGACCTGCCAGTTTCCGCTGACGTTGCCGGTCGTGGACACGTTGGAGAATTCGCCACCCGTGGAGATCGTTGCATTGTGGCTGGTCAGCGCCAGGCCGATGTAGACATTGTTCGCCATCGCGATCGTCACCGGGGCTGCCGGTACGATATCGATCCAGGTGGCGCCGTCCTCGGACCGCTGGGCGGTGAAGGTATTGCCTGTCCGCGTCAGCTTGACCCAGTACGGAGCGGCCAGACCGGCCGCATCAGTATTCTCACTGGCTCCATTGGTGGCCGTGCGACGCTGGAACGAAACGCCGTTGGAGGGTGTGACCACAACCATGGCGTGGGCCGAACCGGCTTCAAGACTCTCGCGGATCATCACACCGGCCTTGGCCCAGCCGTCGCTCATGTAGACGCTGTCCACCCGCGCGACGATGGAGCCGTTTCCGCTGAGGCTCTTATAGGCATAGCGGAACTGATCGGCGTTGTTCCAGATGTCGGTGCCGATGGCATTCATAACGATGCGCCCGCCGGCGGTTTCGAGGAACGCCGGCGCGACACCACGGAAGTACACTTCGAGCGAATCGGCTCCATAGACGGTCCAGTTCTGTGCGGAATCAAAGGTTCTCTCCGCCTCGGAGTAGAACGGCGACTTCGTGTTGTCATACGTCAGAGGCATCGACTGCCTGCCGCTGTGGACGATGGTTTGCTCGGCAAACGGGGCGTTGAAGTAACCGACCGTCGAGCCTGTGTTGTTGATCCAGCCGTCCAGCCAGGTGTCGAAGATCGCAGTCCCGGCTTCGAGGTCGTCGTTGTAGGCTTCCATGCCGTCGATCAGCTCATACTCTTTGGTCGAGAAGCTCCAAACGTCGCCGGCCCACGCCGGGACGGCATCCGCCTCGTTGACTTCGACGATCTGCCAGTAGTATGTGTTGCCGAATTGCAAAGCCGGTGCGAAGTTGGCAGAAGCAGCCGTACCGGCGAGAGTCAGGGCGCTGGGATCGGTTCCGAGATAGACCTCGTGCGAGGCAGCCTCTCGGCCGGCACGCCAGCTCAGGGTTGCAGCCGGTTCGACGCCGGTGGCGCCGTCGGCCGGCTGAGGCTCACGAGCTTGCGCCGGGATGAACAGGAAGCGGACCTCGCTGAGCCCGAACTGGCCCATCGTGCCCCATCCGCTGTTGACGTTCAGGCGGACGAATTTGACCGGCGCGCCGCCGAACTCGACGGTCGTATTGGCGGCGTAGGTGGCCTTGGCGGTGGCCCGGGCGAATTCGACGTCGCCGAGGACCGTCCAGTCTGTGCCATTCTCGGAGTACTCGACCGTGACCCCTTTGAGTCCGAAACCGAGGATCAGCTCGAACATGGAATTGTAGTTCCAGACGAGCATCTGGTGGAGCTTATAAACGCGGTCGAATTCGTACTGTATCCACAAGGGTTCGGCGCCGGGGGTCGCCAGCCACATGTCCACGGTTTCCACCGAATGTTGGTCGGCGGCATTAAGGCCCGATCCGTTGACGGTGTTCTGAGGTCCGGCAGCGGGTTCAGAGCTCCCGTTGCTCGTGGCGACGACACCGGCGATCGGATAGGCGAACGGCTCGGCGGTGAAGCTCCAGACTTCGCCCTTATAGATGGTGGCGTCCGGCGGGGCGTTGACCTCGTCCACACGCCAGTAGTAGGTCTGACCGAATTCGAGCAGCCCATCCGGGTCGAAGGTGCCCGCCGCCTGATTCTGGCTGGCCAGCACGTCCATGGGATTGGCTCGACTGGCATTGGCCACGTCGTCGGCGATCGTTCCAAAGTAGATATCGTGTGTCTTGGCATACTCGCCCGGCGTCCAGCTCAGGACTACATCGCGCGGGATATCGACCGCTTCGTCCTCAGGAACCGGGTCCGTGGCGGTTTCCGAGGTCGGTCCCTTACCCGCCATGACGTCCAGAACTTCCTTGGCACTCAACGCGCGCGTATAGAGACGCACGTCGCTCAGATAGCCTTGCCAGTTTTCCTGCGCGCCGCTGAAGCCATCGGCGCCCATGTAGAACGGATTCGGATCGACGGTCAGGGTCATCGTGTTGGTGAACAGCACGACGCCGTCACGATAATAGGTCAGAGACGCTCCGTCCTTGACCAGGGCATGGTGAACCCAAACGTCGCTCGGGATGGAATTGTAGTTGATCCCGTTGATGTAAGAGCTGTCATCGTTGTAGCACTCGAATCGTGTGGGTGTGAACTTGACGAACTGAAGGGGTGATGCCGTTCCGCCATAGCGATTGCCCAGGATGACGTCGTTATTCGTCGCCTGAGCCGCAGGCTGCTTGGTCCAGAAAGCATACGTGAAGCTGTTGGTCAGCGTCATCGCCGGAATGGTCACTGGGGTGGTGACGTAAGCGCCGCTGCCGTCGGCCCCATTGAAGCTGATGACCATGCCGCGCTGGGGGTCGTTGACCCAAACCGAGCCGCCGGCTCCCAAACCCGCATTGGGATTCATGATCGTGCCGTGATTGCCGTAATCGGACGAGTCCAGGACGACGGTGCCGGTTCCGTCGTTCAGCTTCCACCAGGCGATCAGCGCCGGATCGCCTGCCTGTGCCGGCGGCGTGGCCATCAGGCCCGCCACGAAGGCACAGAGCGTCAATGCAACCAGTTTGTTCCTACCCATAATTGTCCTCCTTCTCAGACGTGATGCAGACCGATGACACAGTCGTTTTCGGGGCAACACGCCCCATCCACCTTCTTCCACCGTGGTACGCATTCCTTCCTGCGTGCCGGTGCCGCGAAGATACCAAACGCCATGACTCAATCATCTCACCTGCTCAGAACGACTGTAGGGCTTGTGTGGCACCTCCTTTCTCTTGGCGCGTGCCACAGAGGGCATGGATGGGGACAGTCAGACGGCCCCAGCGCAAACAACCCGCGCACCCCCTTTAATGGCACGCCTGAAAAGACAGAAATCACTCCGGGCCTCCGAGGGGATGTGAACCCCGGCTCCTCGATATTCTCCGGCGTTGGCGGGTCGATACCACCTCGGGATCAACCGGTCCCGGAACCAACGCCCCCGACCCCATTTACTTATAGCAGATTCGAGCCAGGCATTCAACAGGATTTCGGCTGCCGCCGGTCGAAATCCGGGGCTGTCGGGCCTGGAAACGAGCGGGGCTCCGCGCCTGCGAACAGACAGGGGCCCCGGCAAATCCCTTCTCCGCAACCGACGTCGATGGAGGCACCCCATCGCCATCGGACACGGTTTGATTGGTTCCGCTATTGTGCAGCGGGGTGGCCGTAGCTGATATCGTCGATGTAGACGATGCCGGTGCCGCCCGCGGTGGGAGTGGTACGGTTGCCGACGCCAATCCGGAGCACCTCGATCCGGCCGAGGTTCACGCCGGTGAACTGGCTCATCGGAATCAGCCATTCGTTCCAGCCGGCCAGCAGGACCGCGCTGTCGCCCGCCGGATGGCTCACCGTCGCCGCCTTGCCCGACGCGTCTTCCAGCGTCACGTAGAGCTGACCGGCGTCGTTGCCCTCAGGCTGCGCGGCGCCGATCGTCTCCACCGCCCATTGGCCCGTTACGTTTCCGGTAGTGGTCACCTTCGAGAACTCCGCGCTGGCCAGAACACCCGCACTGTGGCTGGTCACCGCCAGGCCGATGTACACGTTCGCACCCATCGCGATCGTCTGCGGGTTCCACGCCATCGCCGTCCAGTTGGCCCCATCGGTCGAGTAGTAGCCGTTAAACGTACTGCCGACGCGCTCGACCTTGACCCAGTACGGAGGACGCAGAGCGGTCTGCTCGGCGGTGACCACGCCACTGTCACTGACCGCCGCCGCGCCGGTCGTCAGACGGGCCTGATAGCGGCACCCGTAGTCCGGCGTCGCATACACCGCCGCGAACGCCGAGCCGGCCTCCAGCGTCTCGCGGATCATCACGCCCGCCTTGGTCCAGTCGACCGCACGCGATACGCTCTCGATGAGCGCCACGATCGAGCCGTTGCCGCTGAGCGGCTTGTACGCGAAACGGAACTGGTCGGCGGTGTTCCAGATGTCCGTGCCGGCGGCGCCCATCACGATCTTGCCGGAAGCCAACTCGGCAAATGGCCTGGGGACACCCTGGAAACACACCAGCAGCGTGTCGGCGCCGTAGACGGTCCAGTTCTGCGCCGTGTCAAAGGTCCGCTCCGCTTCTGAATAGAACGGTGAAGCGGTATTGTCGTACTGGAGAGGCATCGACTGGCGGCCCGTGCGGACGATGTTCTGCTCGGCAAACGGGGCGTCGAAGTAACCGACGATGGAACCGTTGTTGTTGACCCAGCCGTCGAGCCATGTGGCGAAGATCGTTGTGCCGGCGTCAATGTCGTCGTCGTACGTCTCGAATCCGTCGATCAGCTCGAATTCCTTGGTCGAGAAGCTCCAGACCGGGCCGGCCCAGGCGGGGACGGGCTGCGCTTCGTTGACTTCGACGATTTGCCAGTAGTATGTGCTGCCGAACTGTGTTTCGGCGGGAGTGTAGCTTGGCTGGGTGGCGGTGCCGACGATCGGCAGGTTGTCGGGATCGGTTCCCAGGTGGATTTCGTGGGTGGCCGCCTCCCGGCCCGCTCGCCAGCTTAAGGTCGCCGTCGCCGGATCGCGGTTGGCAGCGCCGTCGGCCGGCTCCGGCTCCCGGGGATTCACGGGCAGGTAGTAGAAACGCACCTCGCTGAGCCCGTACTGTCCCAGGAGGCCGTGGCCGCTGTTGACGGTCAGACGGACGAATCGGGCCGCAATGCCGCCGAGGTCCACGGTTGTATTGGCCTTGTATGTTGCAGTTGCGGTCGCCCTGGCAAATTCGAAATCGCCCAGAACCACCCAGTCGGTCCCGTTCTCGGAGTACTCGACGGTCACGCTCTTGAGTCCGAAGCCGAGGATCGGCTCGAACTGGACGTTGTAGTTCCAGACGAGCATTTCGTGGAGCTTGTAGACCTGGTCGAATTCGTACTGGATGTACACGGATTCCTGGCCGGGGGCGGTCAGCCACATGTCGGGGGCGTCGATGGAATGCTGGTCATTGGCATTCAGGCCGGAGCCGTTGACGGTGTTCTGCGGCACCGCTCCGCCCTCCGAAGTGGCGTTGCTGGTGGCGATCACACCGGCAATCGGATACGCAAACGGCTCGACGGTGAAGCTCCAGATACTGCCTTGGAAGACCGCAAAGTCAGGCGCCGCATTGACCTCATCCACACGCCAGTAATAGGTCGTTTCGTACGCCAGGCGTCCGGGGGCAACCTGAGGCTCTGTAATGCCATCGGCAATCAAGGCACCGGGGGCTCCACTACTGACGTCGCTGAGGTTGTCACTGAGATAGACCTTGTGTGTCGCGGCGAAGTCGCCTGGCGTCCAGCTCAGCACGGGATCTCGCGACACATCGGTCTGCCCGTTCGCCGGCCGGGGCTCGACTGCCACCACCGAACCACCCAGGACTTCCGCAAGACCTTTGCTCATGATCGTCTGCACGTCTTGCTCTGTAATGACGGCGTTGAAGTAGCCCACTTCGTCGATGCTGCCGTTGAAAAAGCCTCCCGCAGCCCCGGCGTCCGATCGGGCGCCGATCAGGAAGTTCCGACTCGCATCGAGCAGAATGCCTGCGTTGGCGTTGCTGGCCGCGAGCCGACCATCGTGATAGAGCTGCATCGCGGTGCCGTCAAAGGTGGCGACGACATGATGCCATTCGTTGAGGGTCGTGGGGGTGTTGATCCCTACCCAACCGGTGTTGTTGAACGTCTCGTACAGGATGGTCGCCTGGTTCTCATACATCATGACACCCCAGTTGACCGAGCCAGGTGTGCCGCTGGCCACGTGCTGACCCCGTGAAATCATATGGTTCCATCCCTGTGTCGCGGGGATATTGCACCAGAAGGACACGGAAAAGAGTCTGACATTCAGCATTTCGGCGTTGCCGCAGTTGACGTATGTCGAGGACCCGTTGAACCGCAACGCACTGCCGAATCGACCGTTGATCCAGCTCGGCGAGCCCATGAGGGTGCCGTCGTTGCCGTTGCCGGAGGCATCCTCCGTGAAATCACCGTTTCCCTCGTCGAGGAGCCATACCCCGAGGATGGTGTCGGGGTCGATCTCGCCCAGACTATGTCCCGCCAGCACCAGACCGATGCAAAAGGACGCGATACAGATTGTGGTTAAGCGTGTCATTGCTGTGTCCTCCAGAAGGTTCAGCGATAAAGATTCTGCATCTGGCGCGAGCCCCATAGACCAGGCCACTCCAGAGAGATTGCTTGCGGCACCATGCTTCGCCTGCGCCCATCAAGAACCGGCGTACACACCTCCTTTTCGCGATTGCGGCGCAGGGCGACTTGGATAGGACCCATCCGCTTGGCACGTGCGAACGGCATGCGCACCTCTGCCCGTGCCGCCTCTTCCAGTTGCATCCACCACGCAGATCCTCCGAATGGATACAAACCCAATTCCTCGCCGCTCCCCGGCGTCGGTACGTTGCTGTCGCTTCCCCGTCGATCGTCTGCGGAGCCTACGGCCCAACCTACCCACTTATAGCAAATCCGAACCGGCCATTCAACAGGATTTCGGCTGCCGCGTGCCGGAATCCCGGCTATAAGGGTTGGGAGAAGGGCAGGGGCCTGCGTCTGCGACCAGACACAAACGCCGATGAGTCCTTTCCTGGTGACTGGCGTCGAGCGCAGCTTTTCATCTGTGTCGGTTGCGATTTGACGGGTTCCGCTATGGAGCCGTTCGGCCGAAGCCGACGTCGGCAGCATCGTCGGCCGGCTGGGGTTCGCGGGCCTGAGCCGGGATGCACAGAAAGCGAACTTCACTGGGCCCGAACTGGCCCCTCGCCGTAGACCCTGTGTGCATTCAGGCGCACGTACTTGACCGGCACGCTGTCGCACGGCGCCGCCTTCCACGGTGCCGTTGTTGTCGTTGCCACTGCCATCGGGCGGGGCCGCCCCGGCCCCTTCATCGAGAGGCCACCGGGCCCCAAGACAAGGGTCCAGGCCGCGACGCTTGAGCAGGTCCCCAAAGCCTGTCTAAACCAGTTCCTTTGCACCAAATTGCTGTTACGCAGCCGACTAAAATCCCCTGCGGCACCGGAAATCGGTGTGGGCGACCCGCTCTCAGTGACAGGAGCACACTGGAGGCCGACGAGAATCGTCTCCGGACCAGGGTCCTGTCACTCGAAGAACAGGGCGATGATGTAACTGATTACCAGCAGGCCGCCCAGCAGGAACACGTAGACCATGTGCTGGTAAGACAGGCTCAACGTGAATGTCATCCCCGCGACGGTCAGGATGACCGCGAACCCCGACGGGGTGCCTGCGATGCCGGCGATGGTGGCGGCCGCCCCGACCTGGATGGACGCGGCGGTGACGGTGGTTGCCGCCGAGGCGCTGTCGGCCGGGGCGGTCAACAGGCCGAACAGCCCCAGGGCGGTCAACAGCAGGCCCTTGCCGAACCCCCGCTTGGCCAGGCGGCGATTGAGCGAGTGTCGGGCCCGGAAGAACAGCACACGAGCCCGCAGTTCCTTACAGTCCATCATCTCAGCGATCTCGGCAAAGGACAACTGCTCGTAGCAGCGCAGCGTCAGGACGTTACGGTAGGCCAGGTTCAGTTGAGCCATCGCATCGACCACCGCCTCGGCCAGCTCCCGGCGCATCAGCCGGTCCAGCCCGTCATCGTGGTCGCGGGCAAGGTAGTCCAGCAGGCGTCGGCGGCTCATCGACGAGAATTCGACCTGCTGGGCACGGGCCCGTTCCCGGTAGTAGTGCTGGACCTGGCCCAGGGCGGTCCGGAACAGCCAGGGCCAGAATCGATCCGGGTGCTCGATGTCTTTGATGCTCTCGATCATTTTCAACAACGTCTCCTGCAAGAGGTCCTGGGTCAGGTCGTGGTTGAGGGTCAGCCGGTTGATGTAGGCGTAGAGTCTGCCCGTCACCACCTGGGCCAGGTGGTCCATGGCCTGCTGGTCCCCCCGTTGTGCCTGCCGGACCAGCTCGACGATATCGATCTCCGTACACATGGGCGTTGCTCGCTGGGTATAGTCCCGGTTCTTGGGCTTCGTTACACTCGTTTCCGGGATTTTCTTCTGTCGGGAGTATAACGGGCCCTGTCCGGCCCGGACGACTGCAAAATCGGCCCTCGTTCAGCCCCTCGGTACTGAAGTCACATTTTTCTGCGAATCGGCGTAACGAACTGCCGGCGACCTGGACTGAACTGCGAGAAGCGGGCGGGTGAGGTGGGCAATGGGCCGCCGCGCGGAGGGACGGCCCGTTGCTCCGCCGCGTGGGAAAGCCCCCAGAAAGCGGGTGTCGTGTGGCATTCGACGTCGCAGACACGGGGCGGCAAGCGAGGCGGGGAGCGCTTGTGAGAGGGCACTGCTTCTGGTAGCATAGGGTGGGCTCTACGCCGACCGGGGAGTGCACTGGGCCGGGCCGGGGGGCCACAATGGACGACCAGGAAAAGGAGTGCCTGACTCATGTCACCGCAACGATGCGCTTGTCTGTCGTTTCTTCTTGTGCTTTCTATCTTCGCGCCGGTCCAGGGGGCGGTCAAAGTCTGGCAGGAGCCGCTGACGATCCCTACCTACAGGCTGGATCCGCCTGACACCAACCCGCGCTTCTACACCAATGAATCCTACCAGGGTGCGCAAAAGCGGATCTATCCGTACGCGATGCAGGACGGCGTGACGAACGTCCGCGAGGAGCAGACCTACACGGCGCTGTACCTGGAGAACGAGTACATCAAGCTGTGCATCCTGCCGGAGATCGGCGGGCGGCTGTTCTACGCGACCGACAAGACCAACAATTACGAGATCTTCTACCGGCAGAGCGTGATCAAACCGGCGCTGATCGGCATGCTCGGCGCGTGGATTTCCGGCGGCATCGAGTGGTGTGTCTTCCATCACCATCGCAACACCACGTACATGCCGGTCGATTACACGCTCGCGGAAAACGCCGATGGCAGCAAGACGATCTGGTTCGGCGAGACCGAGCGGCGCCATCGCATGAAGTGGCTCATCGGTGTGACGCTTCACCCCGGCCGCTCGAATATCGACACGACGGTCAAGCTGTTCAACCGGACGGCGCAACCGCACTCGATCCTCTACTGGGCCAACGTTGCGGTTCACGCCAACGACGATTATCAGGTGATCTTCCCGCCGAGCGTCACCGCCGCGACGTACCACTCGAAGAACGACTTTGCCCATTGGCCGATCGCCAATGAGACCTATCGTGGCACCGACTACCGAGGCGTGGACCTGAGCTGGTGGAAGAATCACCCCGAGCCGGTCTCGTTTTTCGCCTGGGATCTCCAGGAAGACTTCATGGGCGGCTACGACCACGGGCGGGAGGCGGGTGTCGTTCATGTGGGCAACCATCATGTGGTCTGCGGCGCCAAGCTGTGGGAATGGGGCCCGGGGTCGAATGGGCGCATGTGGGACAAGATCCTCACCGACACGGACGGCCCGTACGCCGAGCTGATGGTCGGTGCCTTCTCCGACAACCAGCCCGACTACAGTTGGATCAAGCCGTACGAGGTCAAGACGTTCCGGCAATGCTGGTATCCGATCCGCGAGATCGGTGGCTCCAAGAACGCCAACCTTGAGGCCGCGGTCAATCTCGAACTGACCGGCGGCAGGGCCAAGGTGGGCTTCAACGCCACGGCGCCGCACAAGAAAGCCAGAGTGTTGCTGACGGCCTCCGGCGTAACGCTCCTGGACCAGCCAGTGGCCATCGGTCCCGACCAGCCGTTCGTGACGGAGGTGGTGATCCCGGAGGCAGTCAAGGCGACCGACTTGCGAGCCGCTCTCCTCTCGGAATCAGGGCGGGAGCTGATCGCTTATCAGCCTGTCCATCGCGAATACGATCCGAACCTGCCGGCAGTTGTGAAGAACCCGCCGGCACCCAGGGACATCGAGACCGTCGAGGAGTTGTACCTGACCGGGCTGCGCATCGAGCAGATTCACAACCCCAGGGTCAATCCGTTCGACTATTACGAGGAGGCGCTGCGACGCGACCCGAACGATACGCGGACCAACACGATCGTGGGAATCAACTACAACAAGCGGGCGATGTATGCCAAGGCCGAAGAGCACCTGCGCCGTGCGGTGACGAGACTGTCGACCGATTACACGCGACCGGTTGACACCGAAGCCCTGTTCTATCTGGGGGTGGCGCTCCGCGCGCAGGGCAAGGTCGATGAGGCGTACGACACGTTCTACCGATCCACGTGGGATCATGCTTTCCACTCGGCCGGGTACCACCAGCTTGCCGAGCTGTCGTGCGGCAGGGGGGATTGGGCCACGGCGCTCGAACAGATCGACATGTCACTCGTTACCAATGCAGTGAACACGAAGCTGCTGAATCTCAGGGCTGCCGTTTTGAGACATCAGGGCGAATTCAGGCAGGCCCGAACGGTCGTGCAGCAAGTGCTCGCCGACGATCCGCTGGACTTCGTCGCCATGAACGAACTGTACCTGATCGAGACGGCCCTCGAACAGAGACGTCGCGCCGCCGGCACACTCGCGAAGCTGGAGCAGGCGATGCAGCGCAACGTGCAGGCCTACCTCGAACTGGCGACGGACTACATGGGCTGGGGTCTTTGCGATGAGGCGATCGACGTGCTCACGCGCGCGGTGCGCGACAAGACGGACGCGGCGGGCCGGTATCCGATGGTGTACTACTACCTCGGCTACATCCATCGGCAGCGGGGCGACATCGAAGCGTCCAGACAGCTGTTTGCGCTGGCCCCGACGATGCCGCCGGACTACTGCTTCCCGTTTCGTCATGAGTCCATTGCGGCGCTGAATGCCGCGCTGGAGAACAACCCGAATGATGCTCGCGCGCTGTACTATCTCGGAAACGCGCTGTACGATGTGCAACCCGAGCAGGCGGTTGCCCACTGGGAGCGATCGGCGGCTCTCGATCCGACCTTTGCGCTCGCCCACCGCAATCTCGGATGGGCTTACTACCGGACCCAGAACGATGTCTCCAAAGCGATCGCCAGCTATGAAAAGGCGATTGCCTGCAACGGCGAGGATGCGCGTCTGTTTGCCGAGCTGGATCAGTTGTATGAGATGGCCAACGTGGACCCCGCCAGACGGTTGGAGGTCCTTCAGAAGCACCACGCCACAGTCGTCAAGCGCAATGACAGTTTCATCTGTGAGATCACGGCGATGGTCCTGACCGGTCACTACGACCAGGCCATCGCAAACCTGGAGAACCACCATTTCCACGTCCGGGAAGGTGGCGGTGAGATCCACGACGTCTTTGTGGACGCGCATCTGCTTCGCGGGATCGCGCGGCTCAAGGACAATCAGCCGCAGAAAGCGTTGGAGGATTTCCTCGCGGCGGCAGAGTATCCTGAGAATCTCTCGGTAGGCCGGCCTCAGAACGATCCTCGTGCCGCCCAGGTGGCCTACTACATCGCCTTGGGTCACGAGGCTCTCGGGGATGCAGAGAAGGCGAAGAGCTTCTATGAGAAGGCGGCCTCCCAGGAAGGCGTCCGGTGGGCTCCCGAATCGCGGTTCTACCGTGCGATGGCCATGCGGCAGCTCGGCCAGGAAGAGCAGGCCAAGGCCATCTTGGACGAGCTGATCCAAACGGGGACCGAACGCATCGAGCGTGACGAGCAGGCCGATTTCTTCGCCAAGTTCGGCGAGCAGCAGGCCCGGCAGGTGCGGTTGGCCTCCGCCCATTACCTGCTGGGTTTGGGCTATCTGGGCGTTGGCCGGACGGACGACGCCCGCAACGAGTTCGGACGGGCCTCCCGGCTGAACGTCAGCCACGTCTGGGCGAAGGTCCAACTGGAGGCATTGCGGTAGCGGCCGCATGCTCGGCCCCCGGCTGCGGGCCCCCCGCGTGATCGCGATCGACAATTTTGTCGATCCCCGCGGCGTGTGACGACAGTTTTGTAGCTTTTCGAGAATTCCCCCGTCAGGCGGGCCGGCAGAAGGGCCCTCCGCTGTTCCATTTACAGCTTCCTGCGAGAATCACAGGCCTGGCATGGTGTTTGCAAGTGATCTTTGGTCTGGATCGTACGAGAATGGGGCTTCTTGCCGGGAATCGGGCCATGCACCTGTTCGTCTATGGTTCGCTGATGTTTGAGCCGGTCTGGCGCCGGCTGGTGCGCGGTACGTACGCGTATCGGCCGGCACGCCTGTACGGTTTCGCCCGACGCAGAATCCGCAATGATGTCTATCCGGTTATCTTCAGGTCGCATTGCGGCGAATGGGTGGATGGACTGGTCTATCTGCACGTTAGCGACGAGGACCTGAAGCGGCTGGACTTCTTCGAAGGCCAGTTCTACGACCGCCAGAGTCACCCCGTGGTCGTGGCGGATTCCGAGATGATTGTGGCGGACGCATACGTCCTCAGGGAGGAGTACCTTCACCTGACTGACAACGCCGCCTGGGACCCGCACTGGTTCGCCCGCGAAGGACTGGCTGCGTTCCTGGGGCACTACAAGGGCTTCTGACCGGCCGACACCCCCCACTGCCATCTGCGTCTTCACTTCGCCGGGAGGGGGTGTACTTGATGTTTGTAGGTAGGTTCCTGGGGAGGCCAGGAAAGGGGGCTGTCATCTCGAAGAGCGTGGCGGATGTCATTTCGACGAAGGGCTTGCCCTGAGCGAAGTCGAATGGGGCGAAGCCCGCACGGAGAAATCTGGCCGAGGATAAGGCCATGGCCCGTTCGCAGCTGGATTCCTCCACTCCGCTGCGCTCCGGTCGGAATGACAAAGTCGATTGCAACCCCCGTGAAGGTGTACCTACAAACATCAAGTGCACCCGCCGGGAGGGACGCTTCGGTATTTTGCTGACAAGGCCGCGCAGGCGTGCTATGGTTTTGGGCACGTCGGGCGGTCCCATCAGGTAGGCCGCTCGGGAAAGAAATGGCTTATCTGTTGCAGGGATGGAACGAAGGATGAAGATTGCAGTCGTCAGCAGCGTGCTGCTCATCTGGGTGGTGACCGCCGGAACGGCGTATGGGGACGAGACGGAGGCGGCGACCGGGCCCCGGAAGCCCGAGGCGTTCATCGGGGCCGGGATGCTGATCAGTTCGAAACCGTACGAGGGAGTCGACTCGAAGATCTATCCGATTCCGATGTTCGGCTACGAAGGCGAGAGGCTCTACCTGCGCGGTGTCGGCGGCGGCTATCGCCTGTTCCACAAGGGAGGCTGGTCGCTTGGACCGGTGCTCCAGCCTCGCTTCGACGGCTACGAAGAGGACGATAGCCGCGAGTTGGCCGGCATGGATGACCGCGACCTTACGCTCGACGGCGGAGTCGGGCTGACCTGGCGAGCCGACTGGGGTCTGATCGGCGTCTCCTGGGTCACCGATCTTCTCGGCAAACACGATGGGCAGGAAGTTGAGCTGAGCTATACCGCCGTGCTCTCCCGTTTGGGTTTCGATTTTATCCCGTCGGTCGGCGTTCGCTACAAGAGCGACAATCTTGTGGATTACTACTACGGCGTGAAGACCGACGAGGCTCGCGCCAGGCGGCCCGCCTACGAGGCGGACGAAGCGACAGACCCGTTCGTTCGAGTGGCGGTGCGCCGCAAGCTGACCGGCAAGTGGAGCCTGCTTGGCGCTGTCCAATACGAGTGGTTCGACAGCGAGATCGAGGACAGCCCCATCGTCGATCAGTCGCAGGACGTCTCCTTCGTCGCCGGCGTGCTTTACTCCTGGTGAGCCGCACCCGGCGGACTTATCGCGGCTTGATCTTGAACGCCACGTCGTCGCCGATGTGCGAGGCATGGCCCCCCGTCGTCGTCAGTTCGGGAACGGCGACCGTCAGCATTCCATCGCAACACCCCACGGTTTGGGCATCAAGGTAGCGGCCTCGCCACGTGCGGTAGAGACGGACCTCGTACGAGCCGTCCGCCGGCCCCGCGATCGTGAAGGATTCGCGGGCTACGCCCGACCGCGGATTGACCACCCACCCGAAGATCAGCGAGTCACTGCCCACAGCCCACGCATCGCAATGGTCGCTGTGGATCGATACGGGCCGCAAATCGAGATTGGCAAAGTCGATATCGGAGACGAACCTTGCGAAGGACTGCATCTGGTTCGTCACCACCGCGTCGTTGATCCAGTCGGAATAGGCCCACCAGAAAGGCGTGCAGCACAGCCCATTGGCCAGGCCAACCCACAGTGCGTTGTGGTACATCGCCAGGTATCCCGGCATCCCCGGCTCGTAGTAGGTGTGGTCCCAGCCGCACTCGCCGACGATGGCGGGTTTGCCGAAGCCGGTCCAGAGGTCCCGGCTCTGCTTGGCGTAGGTAAGGTAGCTCGCCCGCAGGGGGCTCTCGTCGTCGGGGCCGATCTTGCCGCTCCTGGGCATCGGGTGCCCCTGGGCCTCGTAGATCTCGCGGGCCGCGACGTCAAAGATGCGATAGCCCTCGGGCCACCACTGGCCGATTCCGCCGCTCTGGGTCCCGGCGGTGGGGCGGCCGTACGGGTCATGCTCGTTGAAGAACGCGTCCATCTTCCGGCACCACTGTTCCGCGGCCGCTCTGTCGCCATCCTGCCAGCCCTCGGTGCCGTTGATCTCGTCGATGATGAACCACAGGAACAAGGCCCGGCTGTAGCCCCAACGAGCGATGATGTAACGGTTGAGCTTCTCCTGGTAGTCCCAAGCCTTCTGGCTGGCAAAGAAGCCTTTCGCGTCGGTGGCCAGCCGATAGGGATTGTTGCGGTACCGTGCGTTGCCCCCACCCCAGACGGCCTGCGAGATATACGAGTGAAACCAGATGTTCCAACTGATGTGAATGTCGCGCTGCTCGCACCATTCGAAGAGCTGGTCGAGCCGGCCGCAGCGGTTCTGGTCGTAGCGGCCGAGCCCCGTGCCCATCGTCTCCAGGGGCGTGTGAAAGAAGCTGATGAAGTTGGCGCCCAGGCGCTTCAGCCCATCGAGGCCTTCCTCCGTGATCTGGCCTGCGTTGAACTGCTCGTAGCTGTCGTTATACCACAGGCCCACGCCGTAGAACGAGGTGCCGTCGTCGTGCTTGAGATAGCGCTGGTTCGGCGCGATCCGGATGAAACCATGGTGATCGGACTGCGTGACGTTGAACGTGCCCGGCGGGCTCTCGGCGGTTCCCTCCTTGTCCTTGACCTTCACGACGTATTTCCATTGTCCGGTCTCGATCGGTGCAAAGCGCACCATCCAAAGATGCGACCACCCGGAGGGGTTGTAGAAGCCCCATATGGTGTGCGTCGCACCGGATGGGGACGTGAACTGGGCCCAGAGGTCCACCTCCGCCGGGTCGAACGGATTCGAATACGTCGCGTCCAGGTCGATTCGCAGCTCGAACTTCTCGTACAGGGCGGTGGCCTCCGGCGTGGTGGGCCACGCGGAATTGACAGCCGGCGGTTTCGCCGTCGCTGACGCTACGGTCAGACAGACAACGCCCAGTATCTGTAATCCATACCTTGCCATCGTGTTCTCCTGAGAAGGACCGGGCAGCACGGTCATCCTGAAAGCATGGGGTCGGCGCGGTGAACGAGCTGGATGGCCAGACCCCAGGGGTCGCGCAACATGGCGAGCCTGTCGCCGGTCGGCGTGACCGTGACGTTGCCGACAGGAATCGCTCCGGCGACGATCAGCTTGTCGCGAATCGCATCGACGTCGTCGACCATGAAGGCCAGATGGAGTTGCAGCGGGTCCATCGAGCTGTAGTCCGGCACGGCGTCCGGCGGATTCGTGTAGACCTCGAGCATCATGTGACCGCCCCGGTCGGCGAGAAATCTCGCGTTGATCGGCGGGGGCCCTTTACGGACAATCTGCAGATCGAGATGCGCGACATACCAGCGAGCGATCTCCACCGGCGCCGAGACGTTGAGCGCCACGTGCTCGAAACGACTGTGTGGCGGGTGGCTTCTGCTCTCGCGGTCGTCGCTCATGAGTTCCTTTCGTCGGGGTCGCTCAACCCTGATACGGATGCTTCCACGGCGCGCGATACTCTCGTTTGAGCAGACCATTGGCATGGGCGTGGTTGGTGATCTGCTCGGTCCGGTCATCCCAGGTGATCTTGGCGCCCACGTCGTAGGCGATCATGGCCAGCTTGACCGTGGCGGTGGAGCGGAATCCCTCCTCGATGGGGCAGCCGGGTTGCGTCCTGGCCCGAACGGCGATGAGGAATTCAGCCATGTGAACGGCCCCCATATCCGCCTTGACGTTGTGCTCGATGCGCTCGGCGTCTCTGCCCTTGGGGATGATGACCCAGCGCTGGTCCGTGACGAAGACCGTCCCTTTCTCGCCATAGAAGAAGATGCCGTTGGATACCTCCGGTGCATACTCCGTGGCGCCGTAGATGCGATGCGTCCAGAACACCGGACAGGTTTCAAAGTCGAAGTGCACGGACAGAATGTCCGGCGTCGTAATCTTGTCCTTGAAATGGTAAATGCCGCCGGAAGCCTGAACGCTCTTCGGCGTGGTCTCGCCGAGAATCCACCGCGTCGCGTCGATCAGGTGGATACCCCAGTCCACCAGGTGGCCGTGGCCGGTGGTCTTCTCCAACCGCCAGGCGAAGTGGCCGATCTGCGGGCAGTACGGCAGCTTCGGCGCGGGACCCGACCAGAGGTCCCAATCCAGCGAAGCCGGCGGGTCCTGCGGAGTCGTGTCGAGGATGCCCGCCGTGTAGTGAATCTGCGCATCCGCTTGAATGATGCGCCCGAGATGGCCCTGGCGGATGTATTCACGCGCCTGCTGTATGGCCGGACTCTGTCGGCGCTGGAAGCCGATCTGGACGATGACGTCTCGTTTCTGTGCCGCTTCCACCATCGCACGGCCTTCGCGGATATCGTAGGCGAGGGGTTTTTCGCAGTAGACATCCAGCTTCTTCTCGACCGCGGCGATGAAGGGCAGCGCATGCCATTGCGGCGGTGTGGCGATGATGACGGCATGGAGACCCGCCGTTTCCAGCAGTTCCCCATAGTGCTTGAAGGTCCTGGGTCTGGAGCCCTGCAACTGCTCGACCTTGTCGGCGCTGTCTTTGAGATGCCGGCTGTCCACATCGCACAGCGCAGCAACTTCGACGCCGCCGGCGCTGAACGCGGCACGGATGTCGGTCATGCCGTAATTCCCGCAGCCGATCACGCCCAGCCTGATCCTGGGTTCGCTCGCTTGGGCGGCGGTCGCCCGTGTGACCAAGTCGCCCATGACCAGACCGCTGCCAATCGCTACTCCAAGGAAGTCTCGCCGATTCATCTTCACCATCGTGTCCCGTCCTTTCCAGCATTGGTCGTGAGGAACGCTGCATCCACCTGGTTCGACCCTGCGAAGTTATCACATCTGCCGATGCAACACAACAGAGCGGTGCCATGGCACGTTCTGAAAATGTGGACCCATCGCATAGGGGACGGATGTGGGGATATGGCAGATAGAGATCAGTCTGAGAAGTGCGGAGCACAGTGCGTTTGGAAAAATAGTGAAGACCAAGAGTACGCCACCGTGCGCCGGGCGGAGATGGGCTTGTTATCCGCTTGGTTCTGTGCTCCGGCTCGTTCGAAATGGGGTCAGCGGATCGCAATCACACGAAACGGCCGGGGCTTCAACTGGGTTTACTGCGTTGTGACGCCCACCAGGAACAGGAGCATCACAAACAGCGTCAGGACGATCTCGTTCATAGCTTACACCACCCCAATAAAGCGTATGCTGGTATTATATGCGAGGAAGGCCCCGCAGTCAATGGTGAGTACTATAATTTCGGCTTGTATTGCAGAAAATCCGAAGCCATCGAGTGCGGGTCGTGCCGGACGCGGTTTTTGAGGACCTTGCGGCAGATTTTTTTTGCGTCCTTGATCCGCCAACAGTGCTTGCTCACGGGTTTTCAGCCGGTTTCCTCCGGCGGGCGTTATCGACAGACCGCGGTTTGCCCTATTGGGCTGCCTGCCAGCCTCGTTGAAGCAGATTTGCCAGGATGGTACGCTCATTCCGGTAGTCGGGATTCAGCGCCAGGTTGGTCTGCTCCCAGGGATCGCTATCCAGGTCGTAGAGTTCGAACCGGCGTTGCGGCGTCGCCCAGGATTGCCAGTCGGTATAGCGCCACCGCTTGGTCCGCACCGATCGCCCGGTGTATCCGGCCGTCTGACAGACCGTGAAGGCGGCTCGCTTCCACGGCTGCGCAGGATCAAAGAGCAGGGGGACAAAACTCTTGCCCTCCAGGCGGTCCGGCGCCGGAACGGTCAGCAGATCGCACACGGTCGGCAACAAATCCACCAATTCGACAATCTCCTCGCACACGGCCTGCCGGATGGTGACGGCGGGTATGCGCACCAGCAAAGGAACGCGCGTCACCTGCTCGAAAAGCGTGCTCGGGCCCCAGAGCCCGTACTCACCGAGATGAAAGCCGTAATTGCTGAGGATGACGACGATGGTGTCATGGCTGTGTCCCGTTGCGTCGAGAGCATCGAGCACGAGGCCGATCTGCGTGTCCACGAATGAAACACCGGCATAGTAGGTCAAGATCGCTTCGCGCGCCGCCTGGTCGGTCGTCAGGCCTGCGGCATCGTCGCCGGAAACACCCCCATAGCGCCCGAACCGCTGGGCAACGCCGGGTATGTCACGATTCTGACAGGCGAAGGCATGAGGCACCGCGATGTTGTCGGCGTCATATAGATGGAGGTATGTCTTCAGAGCTCCTCGTGGCACATGAGGTTCCGAGAAGCCGATGCACAGGAAGAAGGGAGCGCCTTCACGGGTTATCCTGACCAGGTTGTCCACCGCCAGTCTGCCTCGTTGTTCATCCGGTTCCCTTTCATCATCGCAGGGTAGTTCTTCCCGACAGCACCCTTCGCGAGCTTTATCGCAGGATGCTGCGTCAGAGTTGTCCAAATGCACGGTATGGAAACCATACTGACGCAGCAGGTCCGGCAGCCGCGGTGTCGCCGCGGGCGGCGTGCCGGCTCCCGGGCGGTGCGTGGTCGAGATTTCGCTCATATCGGGACGAAGGCCTGTAAGAAGGGAGGTCTGTGACAGGCGGGACGTGGACGACTGGCAATAGCACCGTGTGAAACGAAGCGCGCGGGAAGCGAACCGGTCCAGATTGGGGGTTTTGACCACCGGATTTCCATAGCAGCCGACAGCCCCCGCCGCCAGACCCTCGACGTGGATGAGCAGCAGATTCATGCCCGAGGTGTCCAGCCTCTTGACCTCGGATGCATCGCAGCGTCTTGAGGCGCGGGAACCGGGCCCCCCTGAAGCGGATAGCGATGCGACCAGCCCTTTGAGAAAAGCACGGCGTTTCATCAGTGTTCTCCTCCGAAGCATCGGCCTGCGGAGTAGTGCAGACCCATGTTGCCGATGTCGTCAGCATACCGCTGAAGGTCGCGTTCTTCAAGAAGACATACCTCCGACCGAGGTATCCGTTGCCTTCACGGTTCGATTCTGGTAGCGTGGCCGCGTACGGACGCAGCCGAATCGGAGCTCTGATCTTGTTTTGGGCGGTGACTTCGAACTGCCGCAGGACTGATGGAGTAGTCTTATCGCAGGTGACAATATGGGAGCCAACAAACCTTATGAGCACAAGCCGTCCACACGCAGGACTCATATTGCCGGTCTGGTCGGCGCGAGCTTGTCCTGTTGTCTGGTGATCCTCGGCGGCTGTGCGAATCTCCGCATCACAGACCCCTCGCGCACGGCGACGGAGCAGTTTCTTCTGTCGCAGGCCGCCATTGAGGCGGTCAAGCCATTCTCCTTCGCCGTCCTGCGCGGATACAAGATCTTCGTAGAAGATACCTATTTTGCCGCAGCGGAGAAAGAGTTCGTCCTGGGCGAACTGCGGGCAAGACTGCTTCTGTCGGGTGTGCAGATTTCTGTGAAACGCGAGCAGGCGGAGATTGTTCTGGAGGTGCGCAGCGGAGGGGTGGGCATCGACCGCTACGAGACGTTGCTGGGTATTCCGGCGATCGGGACGTCCGCCGCAGCGGCCGCGGCGGGCGCCGGTGTCCCTGTCGCGAGCATTGTGACGCCGGAGATTGCGGTAACCAAGTCGGTCAAGCAAATCGGTTTTGCCAGTGTGGCCTACATCGCATACTGGGCGGATACCGGAGAGGTCGTGGACAGCTCGGGGCCATCGATCGGCAAAGCTTATCGTGACGATTGGTGGTTCCTTGGGTTCGGTCCGCGGACCATCGGGACGATCCCGCCGGTAGATCATCATATCGAGTGACATCCCTGATGGACCGGCCTGATGGGGCAGCCATGAGCAAGAGAATCTCCATGGGAGCCATGCGCTGATGCGCCGATGGGCGATCAGAACTGTGATGAGCGTCGTCGGCCTCCTTGTGATGGTCGCAGCGGCCGTGCAGGTCGTTCTGTGGACCGACCTGCCACGCACGTGGGTCGTGCGCGCCGCCGGCGAGCGCCTGGGGCTTGACGTGACTGCCGCTGCACTGTCGGTGGGGTGGACCGGGCGAACGACGATCCGCGATGTGACTCTGACGGCGCCGCTGGACGAAGAGCCCATGTTCTCGGCCCAAGCGATTGAGGTAACGCATCGCTCTGTCCCCATGCTGCTGGTCAGACGTTCGCTGGGACTCGATTCGGTCCGGCTCGACAAGCCGCAGATCAGTCTGCGCCGTAACGTTAGCGGCCGCTGGAACATTCAGGATGTGGTGGCGCGTCTGGCCGGCGGCCGTTCTGCTGGACCCGCGCGCACCGCCCTGCCTCGTCTGGACGTTCGAGACGCCTTCATTCGCGTCATGGAACCCAACGAGACGATTCGGACCGTCGGACCCATCAGCGCGTTCGGGGCGAACGACGGCCGTTCGGTCTGGGAATTCCACGTGAAGGCGCCGCAAGGCGTGGAATTGCACGGGCAAGTGACTCAGGGTGGCAATTGGGCCCATCGCATCGACTTCGCCATCGATCCGAGTGAATCCCTGAGAGAAGTAGTGCGGTCGTCCGGTCTGGCACCGACCCGGGCGGCGGGATGCTGGGTGGGACGCATGGAGGCCGGCGGTCTTGCCGGTGCTCTTCGTCTCGAACGGTTCGAGGGCGGCTCGATCGCCCTTGCTGGAGCGGTTGACGTGGTTGTGCGGCGTGACAGTGTGGTTCTCACTCCGCGAGATGTGATGCTGTTTGACCCCAATCTGGGCGGCCGGTTCGACGGTTTCGCCGAACTGGGGATCACGTCACCTCTGCTCGGACGCAAGGAGATGACGCTGAGAGCGGCGCTGGCAGGACGAGGTCGCTTCGGTGATTTGCGCATTGGCATCGAGGCGCGCGGGGCCGGCGCCGATTGGCGGAAGTCCCTGTGGGAGGTTTCCGTCAGTGAGCTGGCCTGGAAAGACTCGAAGCGGGAGATCGACCTGGCCGGTACAGGCGGGAAGGTCGCAGTGGACTGGCCGCAGGTTCGACTGACATCTCTGATGTTGCCCAATGCCCAGCAGGTTAATGCGGCGGCCGAACTCGACGCGCAGACGGGCCGCTGGTCCGGGCAAATCGATGTCAGCGGCTTGAAGCGGTCTGCCGAGGGCTTGGGCCTGGATATTCACATCCACGCTTCGGGTAGTCGACAAGAGGCGGTGATCTCCGAACTGGCCGTCACGGCGGGCGAACGCATGGCGACTGCAAGGGGCAAGCTGGCTCTCTCCACCGGCGAGATACGTGATGCCCACCTCGCCGTCAGGTGGTCCAGTCGGCAAACAGGAGAGGCCTCAGAAGAGAACATGATCCAGTGGGCCTGTGAGGCGGATCTGGGCGGGACATTGCGGCCGGTTGTGGTTCAGTTGAACGGGACGATGACAGGCCGAAACATCCGTCTCGGCCGCCGGATGGTGAGCCAACTGGAGATCCCCTGGAAAGGAACCGTCGATATCGAACAGGTTCGGGTATCCACCGAGCCGTTTGATTTGCTCGGAGGGCGATGGCAACTCCGCGGCCGACACGAGATGTCGGTCCGTCTGACGCAACTTGGTCTGGCGATCGACAATCTGTCACTTCAGGCCGTGGGGGAGATGGCAGGGCTGCCGCTGAAGGGCGAGGGCCACGCCAACGCACAGCTTCAACTGGCGGTGCCAAACTTCGCGCTGGACAAGGCCCAGGCGTATGGAACCTGGGAGATCGAGGATCTACGTATGCCGCCGTTCGAGGCCCAGAAGGGGCACGGCAGGTTGCGAATCGCCGACGGCGTGGCAAAGCTCGACGAGATCATGCTTGAACAGGCATCGGGGCGGGCCCATGGATCTATGGAATTCCCGCTGGACCAGCCCCACCGCCCGGTGATACAGGTCAGGACGAGCCAGTGGCCCCTCACGTGGGAGTCACAGGAGCTTGAGCTTCTGGTCGACGGTGAGGTGAAGGCAACGCTCGACATCCAGAAGAAGTCGCTCGACGGACAGGTGGAGGTTGTCAGTCAGTTGTCTCTTAAACGGGAGCCCTTGGGCTGGCTCCGTGCCTGCGGGCGGTTGCAGGAACGCGCCTTGGACGTGCGTGAGCTTGGCGGTGAGCTTCTTGGCGGGCGTTTGCAGGGTGCGGCGAAGATACCTCTTGACCGATGGACCGCCAGCGCCGGACAGATACAATGGCAAGGGATTGAGTTAAGCCGTCTGGCAGGGCTGTGGCCTGCGGCGGCCGACTTCCAGGGCGACGTGACAGGGACCTTGGTAGCCGGACCGAAGGACCCGGAGGTGCGTGCCCTGGAGCCCCTGCGTCTGGAGTTGCACGCCGAGATTCCGGACGGCCACTTCCGCCGGGTGAGACTGGACGGTTGCCACCTCACAGCCTACGTAGGCGAACAGCGGCTACTGGTGGACAAGATCGACATTCACATGGCAGGGGGGCTGCTCGAAGGGTGGACACGCGTCAGTCGCCGGGACGACGAATTCCACTTCGCCAGTGTCATCGATTTTAACGATATCGATCTGAACGAACTGTCTCAGGTGACCACTTCCGGGGACCGCAGCAGGATGTACGGTCGGCTCGCGGGCAGAGCCACGCTGCTGACTTCTTCTGACTGGCGTCATCTCAGCGGGCAGGCAGATCTGAGCATCTCGCAGTCGGACTTGGGGGCGACGCCGATCCTGCGGACGCTATACGACGCCCTGAATCTGAATCTCGGGCCCTCCAAGCCCGAAGGTACAGGCCAAGTCAAGGTCCAGTTTGACGGCATGCGCATCCGGATTCCGAGCTTCGTCTACTTCAACCGCGGGGTCGAGGTCCGTGGCGCCGGAGGAATCGAGGATTTGACCCGTGGCCTCCAGAGCCCGATCGAGGGGTACGCGGTCGGTTCAACGCGTGTGCTCAAAGGCATTCGCCTGCCGGGCGTGAGGGAGCTGGATCGACTGATGGCGTCGCTGCAGACCGGGGCCGCCTCGGTGACCATCGCTGGCACGCTCGCCCGGGTCGAGGTGGCGATCGTACCGCTTCCGGTCGTCAGCGGGCCCCTGCGCCATCTGCTGTGGTCGCAGCTGAGAGAGTGAAGACATCTGCCGGGGCCTCTGTAGTTCTCCGAATGCGAACTGGGAACTGGTGCCCTGCAACGGCGGAATCGACGGCCATCGGGAAGAAAATGGCACGATGGGGGAATTGCCCATTGTCAACGGGGAAACGGGCCGATAAAATCGCTCAATGTATCCGCGTAAAGGCAGGTGGTCGATTACGCTTGAGGTGTATAGAGGTGTGCTGCGCTGTTGCGGCGATTTTGCTGATACAGCCGCATTCGCTGTGCCGATACATAGGACGGGGAGATGCACGGCGGAGTGTACCGTTGCCGACTCTCCCTTCAGAACAGTGGCCTGACCTGCAGGTTCGGTGACTCCGTTTTTCTGTGTGGGTGTGGCCCTGTTGGAGATGGATCTATGACAGACACTCTTTCCAGATTGAAATCCCTCAGCAAGCCCATTCGGGTTGGCATAGTCGGCGCCGGTCATACGGGAAAAGCGCTGCTGTATCAGTGCGACATCACCCCTGGTATCGAATGCGTCGCGATCGCGGACATCAAGCTCGACAAAGCGGTGGCGGCCTGCTCGGCCTTCGGTCTGGAACACCATGTTGTGAAGGACCTCAACGATCTGCACGATACGATCGCGCGAGGCGCGATCGGCGTCTGCGAAAACGGGGAGCTGCTGGCCCGGTGTGAAGTGGTGGACGTGCTCATCGAGTCGTCGAGCTCCGTGGCCGGCGGAGGGCACTTCGCCGCGACGGCGCTGGAAAACGGCATCCACGTGGTGATGATGAACGCCGAATCGGATCTGATTTTTGGTCCCTACCTGATGAGGCTGGCGGAGAAGAACGGGGTGGTGTACACCACCTGTGATGGGGATCAGCCGGGTGTCATCAAACGGCTGGCCGACGACGTCACCTTGTGGGGTTTCGAGCTGGTCATGGCCGGCAACATCAAGGGGTACCTCAACCGGTATGCCAATCCAACGTCGATGATTCCGGAGGCGGACAAGCGGGCTCTCGATTACAGGATGTGTACGGCGTACACCGACGGGACGAAGCTGTGCGTCGAGATGGCCCTGGTGGCCAATGCGCTGGGACTCGAGACGGACACGCCCGGGATGCACGGGCCCCGGACCAAGGAGTTGCTGGAGGTTTTCGACCACTTTGATTTCGACCGGATCTATGAGAGCCGCCACGCCGTGGTCGATTACGTTCTGGGTTCGAAACCGTACGGCGGCGTCTTTGTTGTTGCGCGGTCGGACCACCCCTTCCAGCATTTCATGATGAACTACTTCCCGTCGAAGCTGGGCACCGGACCTTACTTCGTGTTCGATCGGCCGTACCATTTGTGTCATGTCGAGGCCATGCGGTGTGTGGCGGAGGCGTTCCTCGACCACGAAGCCCTGCTTCAGCCGACCGCCGGCTTCCGGACGAATGTCTATGCCTACGCCAAGCGGGATCTGCGCAAGGGCGAGACGCTGGACGGCATCGGCGGCTACACCTGCTACGGGATGATCGAGAATTGCTCGGAAAACGAAACCCACAGCGGCTTGCCGATCTGTCTGGCGGATGCGGTGACGCTGAAACGGGACGTAGCCAGGGATCAGAAGATTTTCATGGAGGATATCGTTTACGATGCCCAACGTCTGGATTATCGCCTGTACGCGCTGGCTCGTGATGAGTCCCATGCTCTGTCATCGTAGGGAGACAGTCCTGTGTCGACGGTCCTTTTCGATGGTTTCGGATGGTCGGCAGACAGGGATGGCGAAAGGGTGACGGTATGAAGCTGGGCATTGCCGTCGTGTACATGGTCAGCGAGAGAAACGAAAGACTTCTCGACCTGCATCTTAGTCAGATCGAGAAGAACACGACGATTCCGTATACCATCTACGCTTGTGTCAATCGCCTGCTGCCGCAGTTTGTGGCCAAGCTCGAACAGAATCCCCGGGTGAAGATCTGCCCTTGCGAGCCCTACGTGCCCGGCAGCGGACTGCTGCGGCAGGACCGCGAGCAATTGGCAACGAAGGGCTTGGCGTTTCTGGACAGCAAGTACGAACACTCTTGGTATCTGGAACAACTGGTCCGTCAGGCGATTGACGATGGAGTGACCCACGTGGCGATATTCCACGTGGATTCGTTCCCAGTCCGGTTCGCCTGGGACAAGGAGCTGATCGCCAAGTTGTCGGACCGATGCGTATTGGCCGCAACGACACGTGACACGACAACGGACTACAAGCCGTTGACGGCCGGCATCCTGTTTCCACGAGAGTTCTATCTGCGGTACCAGCCAAGACTGCTGCTGACGCAGGAGGAGACCGACTCCGCCGACTACCAGCAATACAGCCAGGCGTGCCCTCATTCCGGAGGGTCCGGCGTTGGCTATGGCTTCCGGATCTTCCTGGAGGGGCTGACCTGGCATCCTCTGGTCCGTTCGAATCTCGGAGGCAACCATGCATTGTTCGGGATGGTTCACGGCGACATGGTCTTTCACCTCATGGCGGCGGCAGTGGTCGACCAGCAGAACGCTGTGGACTACACCGTTCGTCCCTCACAGCGGCGCGGTCTGGTGGGCGCGACGGCCAGGCTCGCGACGGTTGTGATTCCGAAAAGGCTCCGAAGGACAGTGCGAAACCATCTTGCCGAGCGTATCAAGAAATGGCATCGGTCGACCGATCGACAGGACTGGGAGCGCGAAAGGGCGATGCTGCTCGAAGATCCGGAGGCGTACCTGAACTACTTGCGCACGGGCGCGAAGCTCAGGGACTCCACGCCGCAATCCGGGAAATGGACCGCCGGTCCCCCAGGCTCAGTCCGGGCGCCTCAGATGCAGTGAGAAGCCATTGAATACACGATCGGACCGGCCCACGGGGCCTCCGATCGTCACCGGCGGAACACCCGGTTTCTCACGTGGCGCGCTGTGCGAATGATGCCACGCGGGCAATACCGATAGACCAATTCCTTGCGTCGCGTGTCACGGGCCCGCTTCTCTTCCGCCGCGCTGACTTGATGCACCTTCTGCGACAGCTCCCGGATCTCTTGCGCATCGAGCCGTTCTTTGTAGTTGGCCTGGAGCCACTTGACCAGGCCATACTGCCGGAAGGGCAGGTCAGCAGTGGGTTCGGCGGGGAACTTGAACTCCTTGATCCATCGATAGTCTGAGTTGTCGACCACGGCCGCCATGTGGGCGATGACCTTGTCATTCGTCCGCGTGCCGAGTGATCCGGCCCAGTAGCCCTTCTTCTGGCCGGCCACCTCCTCAGGCATGCCGAGTTGGCGGCAGTACTCCTGGGCGAACCGCTTATCCCGGTCCGTCAGCTTGGGGTCCAGCGCGGTTTTGGACCAGGCATACAACGCACTATGCATGAAAGGCTGGAGGGTTTCAAGCCCGAGCAAACGATTCGGGTCGATCGTCTTCCAGGCGATAACAGCCTTCCGGCTGTAGGGTCCGACATACGCGCCTCCAAAGATGCCGTCGCCTCCATCTCCGGCGACGATGAGCGAGTGCCCCAGCTCTCTGGCCTTCTTGCTGGCGATGTAGGCGTAGACGATGTCTTCGAATGGATAGGGCTCCGGGAGACGGGCAATCATCTCCTCGGCCTCGTGAATGTAGCGTTCCGGCGTGATCTGGATTTCGTGCAGCGTTCCCTTGAGGGTTGCGGCCAGAGCGCGCGCCTTTCCGGATTCCGGGCCGGTCAGGTGGATGTAGTCCGCGTCGGGCCGGTCATAGAGCTTTGCCAGGATGGAAGAGTCAAATCCCCCGGAGAGGTGCAAGGCGAACTTGCCGTCGGGTCGCTGGGCCTCGATCGCGTCCGGGAAGGGCTTCCGGATACGCCGATAGACCTCGTCATAATCTCCCGCGCGGATGACGGCTCGGTAATAGCCCTGGAACAACGTGCGAGGAATGAAGTAGTAGCCTCGCATCAGGAAGTCCCACATGCTCTTCAGATCAAGTCCGTTTCGATCTCCGTAGAACACTCGTTCGAACGTCCAATTCATTTGGATGTCCTCCGCCGAGCTCTGCGGGCATGCTGTTCAACATGCCGGACACGAGCGGCAAGTGGTTGTTCTTTCGCTAACCGACTTCACTATGAGACAATCGCAGGCGCACGTCAATTCCTTTCGGCCGGCCGCTGCGAGGCGCCATTGGTCAGATACGTCCCGGACAGGACCAGAGCGGTACCCAGCGCCAGAGAGATGGTCAGTGGCTCGCCCAACAGCAGGAAGGCCAGAACGACGGCGAAGACGGGAACAAAGTTGATGCACAGGCTGGCCCGTGTCGGGCCGATTTCCCGGACGCCTTCGTAGAACCAGACAAAGCCCACGACCGTTGCGAAAACGGCCATATAGACGATCGCCAGCCAGTCCAGGGCGGTGGCTCGCATCACGTCGCGTCCGAGCTCCTCAGAACACGCCGCGACAAACAGAGCCAGCGTCCCGATCACGACGGAGTACGAAACCGCCACCAGCGGTGAGAGCGTGCGCATCACCGTCTTGCCGATCAGGGAATAGGCCGCCCAGCTCAGGACACAGCCAAGAGCCAACGCTTCGCCCAAACCCACCCCGCCGGCCAGTACTTGTCTCAGGTTACCGCGGGAGACAACGACGGCCGCTCCACAGACCGACAGCATGACACCCAGAGAGCGGACCCAGCCAAGCCTTTCTTTGAAGAACACGGCCGAGCCGAGCGCGATGAATGCCGGACTGGTGGCAACGACGACCGAAGCGCGTCCGGCCTCGATGAGGCTCAGGGCTTTGAAGAACATCGCATTGTACGCGAAGACGCCTGTGGCGCCCAGCAGAAAGACGATAACGACCTGTCCACGATCCAATCGCGGCAGCACGCCATCCTCCCAGCGGACGATTGCCAGCAGCAGCAACGAAGCAAGACCGAAGCGCAGGAAGGCAATGGCAAACGGGCCGAGGTGTGCGGATACGTGTTTGCCGGCAATGAAGGCGCCGGCCCAAAACAGCGCGGTCAGCCACAATTTGATATAGGTTTTCATGCCCGCACTAAGGCCTTTGATTGAGGAGCATCGCGAAATCCGCGGCTTTCAGTTCCGCGAGGCTGTCAACCACGCGATCGGCGTGGGCCAACTCCGCGCGGCTGCGCGTTGTCGTGACGGCAACCACGGGCATTCCCGCCGCCCTGGCTGCCTGGACTCCGTGCAGGGCGTCCTCGACGACGACGCACCGCTGTGGGGCCAGGGACAGCATCCCGGCCGCCTTCAGGAACGTCTCCGGCGAGGGTTTGCCCTCGATTACCTGCTCCTTGGTCACAACCGCTTCGAAGTAGTCGGCCAGACCCAGCGGACCCCAGAACACATCGAGGTTCGCCCGGGGCGCCGACGAGCCGATTGCCAGGCGGAACCCGCTGACCTTCAGATCGCTCAGAAGAGCCAGAACGCCGTCAGCCGCCCTGGGCTGGCTCGCGACGAGTTCCCTGTATCGGCGCTCCTTGTAGTCGGAGAGGCGATCCATCTCCGGCTTGGAGATGCCCGGTCGCAGCATCGGCAGAATGGTATCATTCTGCATGCCGAACGTTCTGCGGAAGAACTCATCGGACATCGCCAGACCCTCTGTCTCGGCCAAGTCAAACCACGCCTGGCGATGGGCCCAGCCGCTGTCCACGAGCACCCCGTCCATATCGAAGATCACACCCTTGTCGTGATTCAACGAAGCCATGTTTCAGCTTTCCTGCATGAATGCGGCGTCGGCGCCGCCCCGAAGGTGATCCATACTACCGACGCGATGGCCATGGTCAAGTGCATTTGGCGACGGTTGCCCCGAGCGTCACCGGGCGGTACACTGACCTTTCCGGTGGTCACACGATTCGAGGAGACGACACATGAGAAACGCAGAATGGATTGCCGGTTGGCGGCAGTTGCTGTTGCCTGTTCTGTTGCTGAGTGCCGTTGTTCAGGGCCAGGACGAGGGCGCTCCATCGGGGTTGGCGTACATCAATACGAGCTGCGAGAATGCCTCGCCTCTGTACTGGGAGACCGATCCGAACGGTGTGGTGCATATCTACCTCGTCTACGACCAGGAACGTTCGTCGCCGAACCGGGCAAATGGTCACTGGTTGTTTGAGATTCAGGCGATCCCCGGCACGGAACTGACCCTCGTCTTGCACAATTTCGACAACGTCTGGAACGGCAGGAAAGGATCGCCTCTCGACGACCGGACCATCGGTTTCCTTTCGGAAGATGGAAAGGCCTGGCGTGCCGTCCCTCTGGAGACCACGAAAGACAACTGCCTGCGATTCCGGGTAGCCGTGCGGACCGGCTCGCTGTTCGTCGCCCGCCTTGAGCCATACCGTCTGTCCGATCTCGAAAGGCTCAAGGAGAGAATCAGCGCAAATCCAAACGTGAACATCACAACCATCGGCAGGACGGTCGGAGGACGCCAATTGGAGATTATTCGCGTCGGTCGTGCCGAGGCGCCGAATCGCGTCCTGCTGCGGGCGCGGGCCCACCCGTGGGAACCGGGCGGAAGTTGGGTGGTGCAAGGTCTCATCGACCGTCTGCTTGGTGACGACGCAGAGGCACGACGCTATCTCGGCTGTTATTGCGTCTATGTCATGCCCATGGCCAACAAGGACGGCGTCGCCCGCGGGCGGACGCGGTTCAACCTGCTCGGAGCGGATCTCAACCGCAAGTGGGATAGGCCGCCGGATCCGGCCACCAACCCGGAGAACCACGCCCTTGAAACGTGGCTGCGGTCCGTTGTTTCCAGGGGGCAGGGCCCGCAACTGATGATCGATCTGCACAATGACAACGCCGGCACGCTGCACATCAGCCGTCCCGACATCGACTTGGACAACTATCTCGCGAAGATGCAGAAGCTTGAAGCCGTGCTCAGGAAGTACACTTGGTTCACGGAGGGCAGCACGACCGCGGACTTCCGAAATCCTGGAAGCATTGGTGAGGGTCTGCTGGAGCGGTTTGGGATCGACGCGTGCGTACTCGAACTGAACGCCAACTGGATCGCCGGCCTTAATGACTACCCTTCGGCCAGGAACTGGGAGCTGTTCGGTGATCAGCTCTGCGAGGCCCTCTATCACTACTTCGAGGATGACGCTTCGTAGAGCATGCGCCGTCGATCAGGGCTCATAGCCCAGCCTGGTCCAGACGCCTCGCTGGACCCGGTGGAGGTCCTCATTGCCGGGCTGGGTTGCCTGAGCGCTGTTACGGCCGCTGTTCTGCCAGGTGTCGTAGTCCGCCTTGGCGACCTCGAGCGTACGCGGGTCTTTCCATTTCCAATACTCGCTGTGGCCGTCGGCGAAGCCGAAGTTGGTCCCGTCGCCGTGACGCGCGGTAATCTGATCCCACCATCGTTCCTGATCGTACCAGAGGGTCCAGCTATTGGGACTGAGCCGCCCCTCGTCGAGAAAGACGATCCTCTGGTCCGCGCGTTTGATCTGCGAGCGTCGATAGACCATCAGGTCTTTTGTGCCGGGAATGCCGTCGTAGCCGTTCATGGCATCGGTAATCGCATAGGTTACATACTCGCCCCGCACACCGGTGGGGCATTTGTACATTTTGACGTCGGAGCAGTACCGGTACAGCCCTCCCGTTCGGATACCCTCCAGAGCCGCTTCCTTGGTAGCGCCGCTGCCCGGATATCGGACCCAAGGAACCGTCGTCTGGCCGGTAAGACCGGTGTTGGCGTAGGTGATCTTGTCGTCGTTGGCGTCGGCGTAAAGGATCCAGCCCATGGTCAGTTGTTTGAGATTGCTCAGGCAGGCAATCCGCTTGCCTTGCTCCCGGGCACGACCCAGCGTGGGCATGAGGATGGCCATCAGAATGGCGATGATGGCAATGACGACAAGCAGCTCGATGAGAGTGAAGGCGTTTCGCTTGAGGCCCATACACCTTTCTCCTTCCATAAGGGAAACACGACATCTGGCTCAAACCGACCGATGCCATTGTAACACCAGTGTGCCGGCCAGGGCAAGCGTCAACTGCCTCCGCGGATGTCCCCAAAATGGGCGGGGCCTATGTCGTAACGACACAGGCCCCGAATTCCTGTCATGGCCCCGCCCGCCGCTATGATGCGGCGGCACGGACATTACTGGTCAGCAGGATGGCCATACCCGATATCGTCGATGAAGATTCGACCGGTGCCGCCCGCGGTCGGGCTGGTCCGATTGCCTACGCCGATGTACATGGTCTGAATCCGGCCGAGGTTGACGCCGGTGAAATCATTGAACGGAATCCTCCACTCGGTCCAGCCCGGCGAAGCGGTCGCCGACGCATTCGGGTTGGCGACCACCTTGGTCTTGCCGGTGGTGTCCTCCAGAGCCACGTAGATCGACTCAGCGGAATTGCCCTGCGGCTGCGCGACGCCGATCTCCGCCGTCTGCCAGGCGCCCGTCACGTTGCCGGTCGTCGAGACGTTGGAGAACTCGGCCCCGGTGCTGACCGTCGCGCTGTGACTGCACACGGCCAAACCGATGTATACGTTGGCGGCCATCGCGATCTCCAGCGCCGGGCTGACCACAATGTCGACCCAGGTGACGCCGTCGGCCGACTGCTGGGCCGTGAAGACGTTGCCCGTTCGCGTCAGCTTCACCCAATGGGGCAGTGCGATGTTGGCCACGTCCGTATTGGCGCTGGCCTGTCCGCCCACGGGCCGCCGCTGGAACGAAAGGCCGTGCGACGGCTCCGGCGTCAATGCCACGAACGCGTGCTTCGAACCGGCCTCCAGCGTCTCGCGGATCATCACGCCGGCCTTGGCCCACTCGTCGCTGCGGACCAGACTGTCAACGCGGACGGTGATGGAGCCGTTGCCGCTGAGGCTCTTGTACGCATAGCGGAACTGATCGTCATTGTTCCAGATGTCCGTGCCGATAGCGTTCATGATGATGCCGCCGGACGCCGTCTCGACAAAAGCCGGCGCCTGGCCTCGCACGTAGAGCACCAGCGTGTCGGCGCCGTTGACCAGCCAGTTCTGCGCGGTCGCAAAGGTGCGTTCGGTCTCAGAGTAGAACGGCGACTTCGTGTTGTCATACGCCAGAGGCATGGACTGCCGGCCGCCGTGAACGATCGATTGCTCGGCAAACGGAGCGTTGAAGTAACCGACCGTCGAGCCCGTGTTGTTGATCCAGCCGTCCAGCCAGGTGTCGAAGATCGTCGTGCCGGCGTCGAGATCGTCGTTGTACGTTTCGAACCCGTCGACCAAGGCGTACTCCTGCGTCGAGAAGCTCCAGATGTCGCCGGCCCAGGTGCTGATCGCCTCGGCCTGGTTGACCTCGACGACCTGCCAATAGTACGTCTGGCCGAATTCGAGGTCGCCAGGGGTGAGGTTCGGTGCAACAACGGCGTCGACCAGGGTCAGCGCGGCCGGATCGGTTCCGATGTACACCTCATGCGAGGCTGCCTCGCGACCCGGGCGCCAGCTCAGGGTCGCAGTCGGCTCGATGCCGGTGGCGCCGTTGTCCGGCTTCGGCTCGCGCGCCTGCGCGGGGATGAACAGGAACCGAACCTCGCTCAGGCCGTACTGGCCCATCGGCCCCCAACCGCTGGTGACCGTCAGGCGAACGTACTTGGCCGCCACACCCTGGAAATCGATGGTTGTGTTGGCCACATAGGTGGATTTGGCGGTTGCCTGCGCCAGCTCCATGTCGCCCAGGGCGGTCCAGTTGGTGCCGTTCTCGGAATACTCGACCGTTACACCTTTGATGCCGAAGCCCAGGAGCAGTTCGAACTGACTGTTGTAGTTCCAGACGAGCATCTGGTGGAGTTTGTACACCTTGTCGAATTCGTACTGAATCCAGAGGGTTTCCCCGGCCGGAGCGGTGGTAAGCCACATGTCGCCCGAGGCAATGCTGTGCTGGTCGTTGGCGTTGAGCCCCGAACCGTTGACGGTGTTCTCGGGTCGGGCGGCCGGGTCCACGGGGCCGTTGGTCGTAGCGATGACCCCCGTGATCGGATACGCCAGAGGTTCCGTCGTAAAGCTCCAGAGGTTGCCCTTGAAGATCGTGTTGCTCGGCGGGGCGTTAACCTCATCCACGCGCCAGTAGTAGGTCTGACCGATGGCCAGAAGCCCGGCCGGATCGTAGGAGGTTGCGGTCTGGCTCTGGCTGACGAGGACTCCCATCGGATTGGTACGACTGGCGTTGTTGACGTCTTCGGCCACCGTTCCGAAATACACATCATGCGAAGCGGCATACATGCCCGCTGTCCAGCTCAGCGCCACGTCGCGACGAACGTCCGTCTGGGCGTCGCCGGGAACCGGGTTGCCTGCCTTGGTGGTGAACAGATCGCTGCCGGTCATGATTGTCTGGATTTCCTCCTGCGTCAGACCCCGCATATAGATCCGCGCATCATCAATCAATCCTGTGAAGCTGCGGATCACACCCTCGGCTGTCCTGCCGATCAAGACGGGGTCGGCGTCTCGGTCGCCGGGTCCTGCAGCCCCTGAGCCACCGGTTCCGGCCGGCTCACCGTTGAGGAAATAGGCGTGCCCGCCGTTGATGATCATCGCGCAGACGTGGACCCATTCGTTTCTTGGCACGGTTGCGCTGCTGGTGGTGCCGACATAGGGCTGGCCGGTGCTGAAGTGCATCACGCCGGACGATGTGGTGTACAGGCTGTAGGAGCGGACAGAATTGCCCTTGGCGATGATCCCCTGGTAGCCTTGGCCAGGCGTTTCCCATACGGGCGTGTTGATCCAGGCCATGACGGTTACGTCGCCGTAGGCCCGCAGCGTTGTGTTGTCGGGCACTTCGACGTAGTCGTCCACACCGTCGAGCTGCAGGGCGGTACGGAAGTAGCCCGGCGCCCAGGATGCTCCACCCATGAGGGTGCCGTCGTTGCCGTAGCGGGATGAATCGGCCGCCGTGGTGCCAGTGCCTTCGTCAAACCACCACCACCCGACCAGGTCCGGATCGACGGCAGCGGGGGCGACCGTCGCCAGACTCAACACACACGCCAGGGCAAGCAGCAAATGCAGTCGTTTACACATCGCAGGTCCTCCTTCAAATCAACATACAGACAGTGACACGTCCATCCGACCCGACACCCGGGCAGTGAGCCGCCAACACGATTGGCACCTCTCGGCGGTGATCCGACTGCCGGAGGGTCGCACTACACGATATAACTATCGGCCCGACCACCTCCTTCCTGAAGGAAATCAAGCATAAGGAATTGCGTTGAGGCACTTTAGGGCTACAGGAAAGTCGCGTAGTAGAGAGGTTGCTTCCGAAATGTATCAGCCCTCGACCCATGACCCGAAGCCTCCGAAACCGACCCAAATCACCCTCCGCCCGCCTGCAACCCTACGCCCAAGGAGCGCCGGGCACGCCCTTGATCGTATTCGCTTATACCATGCCGGGCAGACGGATGCAACAGATCACAGCACAAAAAACCGGGTTTTGGCACCCGGTGGGGTCCTGACCGGACCTGCGTGGGGCAGGCCGAGGCGCGGAGGCCCTGCATATTATATTGTGTCCACTTGTGTCAGCCGACGGTTCGATTCGGCGTTTTCCGGTGGAGGTGGCGGCGGCTTCTTAGCGAGATGATCCGGGATTCTGTGGCATTTCGGACACAACGGCGTTGCCCGGCTGATCGAGACTCCAGACGCTGCTGACGCCGTCCTTTTCCTTCACGACGCAGACCCTCTGCGGGACGAATTTGCTCCCGTTCCAGACCCATCGCACAGTGACGTCGCCGTACATGACGTCGTCGTAGGACGATTGACGGATATTCCTGGCGTCGACAGCGCCGACGCGACGAGCCGGCTGCTGGTCCGCGAGGCTTTCGTTCACCGGGTCAGACTGCGTGCCGGGATCGCCTGGTCCGACATCCTGCTGAGGCTGGCTCGGGGGCTCCGGCAGGTCATTCACGTCGGCCCCGGAAGTGGACTCGTCAGGCGACCATGAAGGATTCTCCACGTCGGCGGGCAGGTAGCCCACTTCGGCGTTTCCGGACTGCGGGGGCTGGCTGCAGAACAGCAGCACCAGAAGCCCCGCCGTGACGATGAGGAATTCCACCCTTGTTGTTCGCGCCCACATTCTTCACATCCCCACTGATACCCCGTCATGCTCAGACCGGCGCCGCCTCTTCTCAAGACGGTCGCCAACCGCCATGACAGTGGCCGTTTCAGAAATCGGCCGAAACCACGCCTCACATAAAATATACTGGGAATTTCGCCAAGTCCAAACGACCCCAGCCCTCCCACAGAGACGCCAAGAGGCCCGGGAACTGCTTTTCCGACACAAAGGGGGAGGACATTTGTCCCACGACGTGGTGGGGAATCTCTGTGCAACGTCCGATAAGCGTTAGTCGCGTCTTGGCACAGAGCAGGCGAAGTAGTGGAGCGGGGGATTGGCCTTCTCGCCCAGCGTGTAATACCCCAGGCCATTGCCGTCGAAGCAGAGACCTTCACCTTGCAGCTCGCTCATCACCGGGATTCCGGTGTATTTGCCCTGGAAAGCCTTCCAGAGAGGCTCGCCGTCCGCACGCAGCCACATGGATGCGTTGTATGGACTTCTGACGATGATCCGCCGGCCGTCGGGTGAGACGTCGCCCGCCACCGCAAAACCCCAGGGCAGGACAGCAACTCTTGTCATGGGGTTTGGTCTCACAGAGGAGTGAGGGGCGGCCGCCCGGTACACTTTGCAGAACAGATCGCGCTTGGTGATGACGTAGATATCCTGTGTAAGAGGGTCCACCAGAAGTGTTTCGGCATCGCGGGGGCCATCGGGATAGGTCAATTCGATAGTCTGTGCCGGGCCGATGGGTATCTCGCCAAACGGCTGGATCGCACCGAGATCCGGCTCCGGAACCCTGTAAACCCTCACGGACGGGTACGCGGCCAGATTGTCGCCGATGTCGCCGATGTACAAATACTGCTCGTTCGGGTCCGGCCCCGGACCGACGGCGATGTCCTCCCAGTCTCTCGCAAGGGCTCCGACGATAGGGCAAATCCCCAGGAGGTTGCCGTGGGTGTCGATGGCGTATACACGGGGCGCATCTCCGGAATCGTTGTGCACCCAGAGCACGTCGGCGTTCTTCCGGCTGGCGGCGATGCCGGAGACCTCGCGGATCAGAGGACTTCGAACGATGCCGGTCTGTACGCCCGGTTCAAACTCACTCGACCACGCCAGCGAAGCGCACGAAGACCCGGCGAATGCACACAACAGCAACACAAAGTGAAGAAGGGGCAATCCTCGCATCGTGGTTCAGCCAAAAAGGTTCTTGCGTTGGCGCAGTTCGGCGAAAACCTGCTCGGGACTCGCCTCGATCATGTTTACAGCGGTTTTCACCGCCGACTCGCCCGCTCGCAGGAAGATGTTCGTCGCCCTTTCCCTCGCGATGGTGGACGGCACAGTCGGGTGGCCTTGTGCGGCATTGCGGATCGCTCTGCGCAACTGCTTCGCGACGACACGATTGCCTGGTTCGATGCTCAACGCGAACTCGTAGTTCTCCGCGGTGTAGTTGTGCCCGCAATAGACCAAGGTTTCGGCGGGCAGGGCGGCCAGCCGCATTAGAGACTCCCACAACACATGGGCGTCGCACTCCATCGGCCTGCCGCAGCCGCCGACAAACAGCGTATCGCCCGTGAAGACGATGCCGGGCCTTCCGTTCGGCGAGGGCGGCAGGTAGTAGCAGACAGACGTGCTCGTATGCCCTGGTGTGCCAATGACTTGAATGGTCCTGCCGTTCAGCGTTACCACGTCTCCATCTCGAACGAGCTGGTCGATGCCGGCGATCCTCCGTTCATCGGGACCGACGCCACGACAGGACGTTCGAGATTTGAGCTCGGCCAAACCTGTGGTGTGGTCGCCATGATGATGCGTCAGCAACGCCGTAGTCAGCGTCAGCTTCTGTTGGGCGATGGTACGGCCGACCATCGTGGCGTCGGTCGGATCGACCACGAAGGCCCGGCGGTCGGCGCATGCGTGGATGTAAACGTAGTTGTCGCCGCACGTTAGTGTGGTCGTCCGGTCTCCGGCCGTACTGGTGCACTCCGAATCCATCGCAACAGAGGGTATCGCGAGTCTCTCTGCGGGTCAAGGCTCGACACGCGTCTGACAAAGACGCTTCGAAATGGCAGATGTCGTCAAGTGGCAAAACGGTGGCGGATGAAGAGCCGACCCAAAGAATAAGGGCCGCAAGCCTCCGTGCTCACAGCCCGAACGATAATGAACGCCGAGGTTTGATTATGACATTCAGCGTCTGCAAGACATGCCAAGAGCCTGTTACCGAAAAGATGAGGCACAGTGGCACATACGCGACCCTGCAAACGCCACGTAGCATGAAAAAGGGAGACATGGGAGCATTGCTCTCTTCATCACCCCGTGCCTCCCTGCTGCCGAGTGCCTTGATTTCAGTCCATTGAAAACTGATCATTAGGGTTCAATTTGCACTTGCAGCGTGAGGCATTGTATGAGCTTTGATGTGCTCGCGTCAATTGTGGGAAGTACGTATTGTGTGTAATCATTTTCGATGAGGATGCTCTGTATGATGTCACGGCGCAACAGAGACGCCCGACTGGAGGTCGGGCGTCCCACTCGTTGGGACATTCGTGTCGACTGTCCCAGGCTGCGTGGCTCTTTCAGGTCGGATGAACGAGCCAGGTGGGATTTGGAGGATCATGATCAGAAACCGTAGACGGCTCTGAGCTGCTCGTTGGTTGGCATGCTCGTGTAGTACTCTCCATTCGGACCCCTGTACCAGGCGCCTTCTCTGGTCAACTGAACGGATGTCATCGATCCGTTGGAGTTGGTGATCCACACTGTGATTGTTACCGGGTGCGGTTCGACGACCACGGGCGGAGGCACCACTACCGGCCCGAAGACCGGAGGCGGAACAACCACCACCCTTGGAGAGGGTACCCAAACACGCGGGTACGGGTGTCGCCAAGGGCCATAGAAGGGCCGATGATAGCCATGCCTGTCGGCATCATGACCGATCCAGATGCCGAAGCCGCCGTGCGGCGAAATGACCACGCCGCCGCTCGTTCTTGCCTGCGCGGGGGCCGGCGCGATCAGCAGCGCCAGGAGCATCGCCACAACCGTTGCCATCGGGATGAGTCTTTGTCGTGTCATCGTCGTACCCTTTCCTTCATTGACGTCCTTGCGTCTACCTGTTAAAGGCCGGCCACAGGCTCCCGGTAACGGCTGCATTTGATCCTTGTTTGCCGCCTGGCCGTCCTCTATCATCGCCCTGGTGGTGGTATCCATATGCAGTCGGCGGGTTTATTGGGGCGCAACCATGGATCGTCGCTTGTCTTACAGCATCGTGCATGTTGGTGTGATTGTCTGCGTTCTGGCCTGCTGCGCCTGCTCGCGAGGGCTGGATGACACGGCCGTCTGGCCGGGCCATACGTGGGAAGAAACGTCGCCTGCTCAGGCGGGGATGGACGAGACGCTGCTCGGGAGGGCCAGGGACTACGCCTTGACGGGCGAGGGATCGGGTTTGGTCATTCGGCACGGCAAGGCCGTGATGCGATGGGGCGATCAGCAGCAGACCTACGATCTGAAATCCTCCACCAAAGCCATCGGCGTCACCGCAGTCGGCCTGGCTCTGGGTGATGGCAAGATCGCCGGCTTGCACGATCCGGCGGCCAAGTACCATCCTTTCTTCGGCACCCCTCCCTCGGCCAATGCGGGCAAGGGTTGGCTGGAGAAGATCACGCTTTTCCATCTGGCGACGCAAACCGCGGGTTTCGACAAGAACGGAGGTTACACCGAACTGCTCTTCGAGCCGGGCACGAAGTGGTCGTACAGTGACGGAGGACCCAATTGGCTGGCCGAGTGCATCACGCTGATCTACCAGCGCGACCTGCAGGAGGTGCTGTTCGAGCGGGTGTTTGCACCCATCGGCATCGAGCGAAACGACTTGCGGTGGCGGGACAACGCCTACCGGCCGAAAGAGATCGAGGGCGTGGCGCGACGCGAGTTCGGCGCGGGCATCCATGCCAACGTCGATGCCATGGCGCGAATCGGCTATCTCTACCTGCGTCGGGGGCGCTGGCGGAATCAACAACTCATCCCGTCGTGGTTTGTGGACGCCGCACGCGTCGTACCGTACGGGATCAAGGGCCTGGCTGTTCTCAAGCAGGAGGACTATGGCAACGCGTCGGATCACTATGGCCTGCTCTGGTGGAACAACGCCGATGGAACGATGAAGAACGTTCCGCGCGATGCCTACTGGTCGTGGGGATTGTACGACAGCCTCATTGTGGTCATCCAGTCGCTGGATGTTGTCATCGGGCGAGCGGGCAAGTCGTTTCCGGGGGCGCGAAGCCCACACTACGCGCCGATCGAGCTGTTCATCGAGCCGATCGCTCTGTCGGTCAAGAATCGCGGCAGGTGGCCTGGAGCGCCCTATCCCGCCAGCGACCTCATCCAAGAAATCGAATGGGCGCCGAAAGACACGATCTCTCGCGCCGCCGACGGCAGCGACAACTGGCCCATCACCTGGGCCGACGACGACAGCATGTATGCTGCTTATGGGGATGGCTGGGGATTCGAGCCGAAGGTTGACACCAAGCTGAGCTTGGGTCTGGCCAGGATCACCGGCGGGCCGGAGGACTTTACAGGGGTCAATATCCGCAGCGAGACGGCCGAGCGGACCGGGCAGGGGACCGCCGGTCCCAAGGCCAGCGGGATGCTGTGCGTCGATGGCGTGTTGCATATGCTCGTGCGAAACGTCGCCAATTCGCAGATCGCCTGGTCCGCCGATCATGGCAAGACATGGCAGTGGTGTGACTGGAAGTTCGAGACCAGTTTCGGCGCTGCGACCTTCCTGAACTTCGGCCGGAACTACGCAGACGCGCGGGATGCGTATGTGTACGTCTTTTCGAGCGACAGCGACAGTGCTTACGAGCCGGCCGACCGCATGGTCATAGCCCGAGTACTCAAGGACCGTATCCGACAGCGCCAGGCCTATGACTTCTTCCAAGGGCTCGATGCCGATGGCACGCCGCTTTGGACAAAGGACATTCTCGATAGAGGGGCGGTGTTTGTGAATCCGGGCCGGTGCTATCGCAGCGGGATCAGTTACAACGCCGGATTGAAGCGATACTTGTGGTGCCAGGTGCTTCCCTTCAGCACCGACGAACGCGGGCTTCGCTTTCAGGGCGGCTTCGGCATCTACGAGGCCCCCGAGCCGTGGGGCCCCTGGCGCACCGCCTTCTACACCGAGGAGTGGGACGTCGGTCCCGGCGAAACCAGCACCTTTCCCACCAAGTGGATCAGCCCCGACGGCCGAACCTGCCACCTCCTCTTCTCCGGCAACGACGCCTTCTCCGTCCGCAAGGCTATCCTTCGCTGAGCTAACGTCAATCAGCCCTGAGGCGATCTCTGGTAGACGCGGACGTAGTCGATTTCAAAGCGGGCAGGGAATTCGGTGGGGGAGGGGTCTCCGCCGTTAGCGCCGCCGACGGCGAGGTTGAGCAGGATGTAGTGCGGCTCGTGGAAGGGGTTGGCCCGGTCGGGCGTGCGGTTGACCGTCTTGTTCAGCTCGATCGTGTTCAGCAACTCGTCGTCGATGTAGAGCTTGATGCTCTCCTTGTCCCAGTCCATACGCCAGACGTGGAACTTCGACGACCACTCGGCAGGATTGCCAAAATCCGTGATCGGCTTCTTCAGATCATCCCAGATCGCAGCCCATCTCCGCTCGCCGGCCCAGCAGGCGTTGGCCAGGAGCAGGCCGCGATAGTATTCCATGATGTCGATCTCGCCGCAGCCGGGCCAAGGGCGGGCCGAGCCGAGCGTCCAGAACGCCGGCCACAATCCGGCACGCGTGTCGATGCGCCCGCGCATCTCGAACCGGCCGAAGGTCCAGTTGTGCCGCCCGGACGTCTTGAGACAGGCAGATGTGTATTCGGCGAACTGCCTGCTGCGACGCCAGTCACCGCTATCAGGGTCGTAATTCGGATTGGGCAGGCGTTCGCGCCGAGCCTCGATGATGAGCAGTCCGTTTTCGCAGCGTGCGTTGTCCGGCTGGTACCATTGCAACTCCTCGTTGCGGACGAAGCCCTGCTCGCAGGTCCAGTGGTTCGGATCGGGTCGCCCATCCTTGTCGAATTCGTCCGCCCAGACCAGTCTGTATTGCGTGGGTTCCTCTGCGAAGCACGCCGGCGCCAGGAGGGCAACGCTTCCTATGCTCACAACCGCAACAGATGTTGATTTCATCATCTCCGTTCTTCCACAACGGGTTTACAGCGGGATCTCGCAGCCCGCCAGTTCGTCTTCGACTGCGCCGTCCGCCTCAGGATTCGGGACCAGAAAGTACGTCCATTCGGCACCCGGATCAGCGTATTCTGTCAGAGTGAAATGCAGTTCCGGCGGCCCTGCGGCGTTGTAGTCTTCGGGCTTCCAGAACGATGCCCGGCAGGTCAGCCCATTGGGACGAACCGTCTGGTCCGGCTCGCCGAGCTCGAGCGACGAGACGTCCAGTCGCAGCAGCTTCATGCTGTCCGGATCGAGGCCACCCTGTTTCTGCGGGTTCAGGCAGAACAGCAGGGGACCTCGCATGACCGCTACGCGTCCGGCCTGGGCCTTCCGTCCGCGGATCGCCCGCCAGGCCATCGGCATGTGCAATTCGATCCTGTCGCCCGCCTGCCAGGTGCGAGCGATGGTGAAGAACACGCCGCCCGAGGCCGTCGTCTCGACGAGGTCGTCGTTGACGGCGATTCGGGCGCTCTTGCACCAGCGCGGAATCCGCACAGACAACCCGAAGTTGCTTGGTTTTGCAGGTTTGAGCCGGATCGTAACCCTGCCGGAGTTGGGGTAATCCGTCTCCTGGCGGACCTCGACGGCGGTCCCGTCGGCGAGCCTGGTCGTGGCCGTGGACGGCGTGTAAAGGTTGATCGCCAGGCCATCGCCTCGCCGGTAGCACACCATTCCGGGCAATTCGGCGATGATCCGCCGGTAATTGCAGGGACAGCAGTACGTGTCACCCGGGAAGTACTCGCGTTTGCCCTCGAACGGGCTGTAGTAGCGCAGGCGACGGCCGTCGGGGGATTGCGCGGCGAACAGGCCGTTGTAGATCGCCCGCTCCATGATATCGCCGTAGAGTGAATCGCCGTCGTGTCGCAGCAGGGCGTCGAGCCAGCGGATCAGGTACGCGGTCGCGCACGTCTCGCCCAGCTTGTAGAAGCCCTGCTGGTTGCTGTGCCAGCATTCGTGGTAGCCGCACAGCCCCGGCGCCAGCAGGCCGTCCTTGCGCAGAAGGAAGTCGAGCGTCGCCCGCGATTGGTTCAGCAATCGGGCGTCGGGCCGGATCTCGTTCAACCGCAGTTGCGCCAGGCAGAGTGCTATGTGATAGTATGCGTGCCCTTCGAGGTTGCCCCAGCGGCCCTGGATGAGCGGCGTATCCCACTGTGCCAGCTTGCGGTGTCGCACGGCGAAATCCAGGTAGCGTTCGTCGCCGGTCCGGCTGTACAGGCCGAGCATTGCCTCCGCCAATCCGGTCGTGGCTACGTAGGTGGAAACCCAGCCCTCCGTCTGGCGGTCGGGGTCCTCGGACCAGCGAATGATGATGTAATCCGCCAGTCTCTTCGCTGCATCGAGCGACAGCGCCTCGCCGAAGTGCGTGTAGTCCGCAGTCAATCCCATGACCAGATACCCCATCTCATGGATGTCCCAGAGCTGCCACATCCGCATCTCCGGCCGGCAGATGCCGATATAGCCGTCCGCCTCCTGCGTTGCAATTGCCTCGCGAACGACGCGCTGCTTGAGGGCAAGCACACGCGGGTCCTTGCCATACGCGGCCAAACGGACCAGGCTGTCGATGAACTTGCCCAGGCCGATATAACCGCCGTCGCTCTTCCGCCGACGGAAGGGGTCGAGGAAGTCCCGATCCACATCGATCGACAGGATGTTGTTGTCGACGGTGATGTCGATCCGCCGGCCGATCTCGCCGCCCACGAGGACGCTGCCCGGATCGAGAGCAGTCATGGGCGTTGCCTGAGCGAACGAACCGCTTGCCAGGATCAGACCCAGAAGAAGAGAATTCCGTCTCGTCATGGTCACAACTCCGGAACAAACGAGGAAACACGAGGGATGATACTACGCGGCGGACAGATCGATCCAGTCGATTCCGATCTTGCGAGCCGCGTAGCCCAACTCCTTGAGGTGATCGCCGTAGACCATCATCCAATGCGAGTCACGAACTTCGCTGCACAGCTTTTTCCAGTCGCCCTGAATCTCGACGTCCTGCTGCGACCGGCAAACCTCGTAGAGCGGGTTGCCCTCGACCACGCCGGTAAAGCCGAGCCAGCGGCCCGTGCTGTATTCCGGGTCGACGAACGTCACCTGTTGGCCGACAGGAATCTCGACCTTCGGCGCGGCGCCGTACTCGGATTCGTAGTGTGTCATGATCCGGGCCGGCTCGTAATGCACGCCGTCGAGCCGGCGGGGAGCACTGCAATGGGCGGCGGTCACGATCCCCTTGTGGGGGAACGTGGAATTGTGCATGAAGACGGGTTTGCCCGAGATGTAATGCAGCAGGATGCCCGCCGGGATGATGACAAAGTCCGATTCGCAGAACGCCATCAGCCCTTCGTCGTTGAGCAGTCCGAGCGTCAGGCACGGTGTCGTCTTGGCGATCGGCAGGATTGTGGTCATGCAGCCGCGAATGGTGAAGACCGGCGCCTCGTGCTCGCGCATCAGGTCCTTGAAGAAGCCGTGGAGCAGGAACGCGTTCGTCACGAACTCCTTGTCGGTCACCAGCGTCGTGTCGGGAAGCGCCAGGTACCGCTCGGCCATGCACCGGGCCGCCTGCAACCGGCCCCGGTCCTTTGTCGCCGCCTCGATCCGTGCGGTGACCTGTTCGTACGGAACATCGATGATGTTCAGCCTGTATCGCTCGCGCGCCACCTGCGGCGCATCCGGGGCGTACTTGCCCCAAAGCCCACCCAGCGCCACGATCCGAGCACCGACGAAGTTCTTCAATCCGTAGAGCGCCCGCAATCGCCACAGCAGTTCGTTGCCGTCGTCCACAACAACGTCGTCAATGTGGACCGGGCCATGGTCGTCGCAGGAATTCCGGCCTGAGGCCTCATAGCCGGTCGCCAGGTATCGGGTGCTGAGTGCCTCATACCAGTAGTAAACGGGACCCGAACGGCGGCGCACGAAGATCAGCGTGTCGCGGTTCTTCTTCGGTGCGAAACAGGCTCGGAGTGTTTCTCCGGAGCCCGTTGCCGCGTAAACAATCACGCAGTCGTAGTCGCTTGCGTGAACCTGGGCGGCCTCCTCGGGCGACCGGACCTTCACGACGGGGCGCATTTCCACCGGGAAGCCAGCCTGGGTCGCCAGGGTTCGCAGTTCCTCGGCGATTTGCCGGCATTCGTTGGCGGCCGCCTGGTCGTCCTGCACACCGCCCCAGGATTTCCAAGAGGTTTCCTCCCGTTTCTGCGCGACGCGGTACATCAGGATCGGCTGGACCCTCAGAGGCTTGCCCGTGACTATCAGCGGCGCCGCAGGGTCCCACGGTTCATCCCGGGTCGTGTTCGCGCCCGCTGAACCCAGACCGAGAATACGGCCGGCAATGCTCGCCGCCGACAGCCCCACGAATTCCCGACGATTCATCTGATGTGCAGCCATCGTCTTCTCCTTCCTCAAGACAGAGCGAATCGACAGTTCTTGCCCGGACCGCCAATGTACAACGGGCCCCGTGCGCCCTCAAGTGTTCTTTCCCGGCGGTCCGGGACTTCGACAGCACATCCGCAATCGTCATGATCAAGACGTGCCCCCGGACGCACAGCGTGCCATCACTCCGGCACTGGTTGAAGGGATCGCTCGAGCGGTGACCGACGAGAAGATCCACCGGGGTGTGAAGGTCCTGCGGAGCCTTGCACAAGCCGGCCGGCTCCGGCAGACGGCGGGGGAGTGAATGCTCCGTGCCTTCCGGTCTACTATTGCCAGCGTCGCTCCGGGCCGGTAGAATCGCCGACATGAGACAGAAGGACCTGGTCATTGCGGCTTTCGTAGTTTGTGTGCTGGCGTCGGAGCCGGTCGTCGCCGCCGATCCCAACGATGCCGCGCGCCCGGCCCAGGCAGCCGTCATTCCGTGCAAGGGCTTGATCGATCAGGGGTTGCTCGACTCCATCGAGCGTCGCAGCGAAACCGCGATGAAGGCGGGAGCCGATTACCTGATCTATGAGATCGAGACGTACGGCGGACTGGTCGACGCGGCGGACAGCATCGCCAAGTACTTCATTCAGACCATCGGCCCGCGCGCCCGGACGGTTGCATACATCCAGACGGAAGCGATTTCCGCCGGGGCGCTCATCAGTGTCTCCTGCAACGACATCATCATGCGGGACAGCACGACCATCGGCGATTGCGCCCCCATCACGCTGGGCGGCACGCTGGAGGGCGTCGAGCGCGAGAAGGCCGAGAGCTTCATCCGTGCGGCGTTCCAGCGCGCCGCCGAGGCGAACGGTTACCCTGAGCTGCTGCTCAAGGCCATGGTGACCATGCAGACCGAGGTGTGGCGGGTCAAGAACCTTGCCACGGGGCAATGGGAGTTTTTCGAGACCAAGAACCTGCCCTCCGACGCCAACGAATACGATGTCGACGGAGCCCAAGAGGTTGTCGGCAGCGACGAGTTGCTGACGCTCACCGCTTCGCAGGCGCTGGAGTACGGGATCGCCCGTGCGGTGGTAGGGGACTTGGACAAGGCGTTGGCCTTTCTGGAGGAGCGAGACGGCGTCCGGTTCGACCGACCCCCGATGCGGCTGGAAACCACCTGGTCGGAGGAAATGGTTCGCTGGCTCAATTCGCCGGCCGTCATGGGCGTTCTGATCATGCTGGCGCTGCTGGGCGTCTACATCGAGTTCAGCACGCCGGGCGTAGGTTTGCCCGGGCTGGTAGCGGTGATCTGCTTCGCCCTGATCGTCGGCAGCAAATACCTCACGGGTCTGGCCAACTGGGTGGAGATCGTCCTGTTGCTGTCGGGTGTGATTCTGCTTCTGGTGGAGCTGCTCGTTCTGCCCGGTTTCGGGATCGCCGGCATCCTGGGGATCGTGTTCATCCTGGGTGGCCTGTTCGGCATGCTCATCAAGAACGCGCCGGGGCAATTGCCCTGGCCGGAAGGTCCGGAGGATTGGGCCAGTCTGACAAATGGACTGCTGGGAATCGTATATGGCTTTGTCGGCTTTGCCGTTCTGGCGTTCATCCTGTCGCGTTATCTGCCGAAGCTGCGGTTTCTGAGCGGCTTGATCCTGGTGCCGGCGCCCGCCGTCGCCTCCGGGACAGTGGCGAGCATGAGTATGACAGCCCCGCCACAGAGTACCCAGCGTCCGGTGCGGGTCGGTGACGTCGGCGAAGTGACGTCGAAGCTGCGTCCGGCTGGGAAGGCGCGATTCGGGGACGCCGTGGTCGATGTCGTTGCGATGGCCGAGTTCCTGGACAAAGGGATGCAAGTTGAGATCGTCGAGATCCACGGCAATCGGGTGGTTGTGAAGGGCCGCGACAACGCATAGGATGGGTAGGAGCGCCTGTCACCGATTTGCGGTGACATTGGCTCGGAGAATTCAGGGAGGACCAGACGCATGGGCGGGTGGTTGCTTTTTGCGATCTTTCTGTATGTGGCCTGTGCGGCCTTGATCGTGGCCGAGGTCTTCATCCCCAGCGGGGGCCTTCTGAGCATTTGCGCGCTGGCCTGTGTCGTGGGCGGCGTGGCGATCTTTTTTCGAATCAGCAGCACCGCCGGATGGCTCGGCATTGTGGTCGCCGTGGTCATGATTCCCTTGCTCCTGGTCGGCGCATACAGACTGCTGCCCAAGACGCGATTCGGTCGTAATGTCATTCTGTCGGGTCCCGTGCGCGAGCGAGGCGATGCGATACCGGACACGGCGGAGCTGCTCAAGCTGCTGGGCCAGGTCGGCCGGGTGCTGACGCCGCTGCGCCCCGTGGGTACCTGCGATTTTTCCGGGCGCAGGGTTGAATGTGTCGCGGAAGCCGGGTACGTTCAAAAGGGAGCGACCGTCAAGGTGATACGGGTCGAAGGAACGCAACTGACCGTTCGGGTGATTGATGAGGCTTAGGGAAAGGATGGATCGATGTCCGAAATCGCACGTGTGTTGATGCAGCAGGATGGCGCGAATCCCGTGCTGATCGGGATTCTTGTCGTCGTGGCTATCGCGGCGCTGGTCTTCCTGTTGATCCTGCTGAAATTTGCGAGACTCTGGCTCCAGGCGTATTTCTCTCGGGCCGACATCAAGCTCAGCGAGCTGATCGGGATGTGGCTGCGCAAGGTCGATGCGCGCGTCATCGTGCTCAGCAAGATCACCGCGATTCAGGCGGGCCTGGAACTGACCACCAAGGACCTCGAAAGCCACTATCTGGCAGGGGGGCGGGTTCCCAACGTCGTGCGGGCGCTGATCGCGGCCAACCGCGCCAACATCGACCTGACGTTCAAGACCGCCACCGCCATCGATCTGGCCGGACGCGACATCCTCGACGCCATTCAGACCAGCGTGAACCCGAAGGTGATCGACTGTCCCGATCCTAAGAAGGGCAAGGAGACGATTGACGCGGTCGCCCAGGATGGGATTCAGCTCCGGGCCAAGGCCCGTGTAACGGTTCGCACGAATATCCACCGGCTGGTCGGCGGGGCCACGGAAGAGACGGTCATTGCGCGGGTCGGCGAAGGCATCGTGACATCCATCGGCAGCTCGATCACGTACAAGAGCGTGCTGGAGAATCCGGATCGGATCTCCAAGGCGGTGCTCGGCAAAGGGCTTGATGCCGGCACGGCGTTCGAGATTCTCTCCATCGACATCGCGGACGTCGATGTGGGCGACAACGTCGGCGCCCAACTCCAGGCGGCGCAGGCGGAGGCGGACATGCGGCGGGCCAAGGCGGAAGCCGAAAAGCGGCGCGCCATGGCGGTCGCCCGTGAGCAGGAGATGCGAGCGCTCGTCGTTGAGAACGAATCGAAGGTCCCGCTGGCGATCGCCGAGGCCTTCCAGAAGGGCAATCTCGGGATCATGGACTACTACCGGCTCAAGAACATCGGCGCCGACACGCAGATGCGCGAGTCGATCGCCAAGCCGAAGAAGAGCGAATAGCATCCGCGTACCTGCCGGCCGATTTCTCGGTCGGCCGGCAGGGCGGACGGAAGGCACACCCAATGCTGGACAGGCTGATACAACTCCCGGGGGTGGCTCAGGGCGATGTGGAGGGATGGAGTGACCTCATCGTCTTCCTGATCGTCGCCGCGTTCTGGGCGGTCGGCGCTCTGCTGAAGGCCGTTTCCGCCCGACGGGCGGCCAGCCAGAGCCAGCGTCCCGGCCGTATGAAGCCGACCGAAGTTCAGAAGCGCGAAAGCTGGCAGCAGCGTCTGAGTCGCAAGGCCGAGGAGATCCAGCGGGCGGCTCAAGAGCATGTACGCAAGATGGAGGAACAGGCGGGGGGCGTCCCATCGGCCGAGCGGCCCCGCGAGCCCCGCCGGCCGGATCGCGGGCGGGTCACTGTCCGAGCCCGTCCGGGAGGCGAATCGGTCCTGGTCTACGAGCGACGGGAGCCGGCGGAGACGCCGCAGGACAAGCAGCGGCGCGCCGCTGAGCTCCATAGAGAGCGGCAGGAGGAAGCCAGAAGACTGCGACAACAGCGACGCGAAGCCGCCGAGAAGAGACTCCGGGTCGAGACCCCACCGATCCAACCCGAGCCGGTCTCCGCAGCGGATGTAGCCGCAGTGTCGCCGCAAGCCCAGGAGCCGGAACACGACGAACCCGGCCTCTTGGATTACTCCGATCCCGAGGCCTTGAAAAGGGCGGTCCTGCACTACGAGATCCTCGGCAAGCCCCTGTCTCTACGAGACCCCTTGGAGCAGCAAATACCCGGTTTGTGATCTTCTGCCGCGGGCCTTTCGCTGCAGTTCCGCCGCCCTGCCGACCGGCTGGGTTTATCGGACTATGTGCGTGCTCGTTCGACGTATTCAACGAACACTTCGGCCGGATGCGGTGACAGCACCAATTTCCTGCCGTCGTGCAGACGGATCACGACAAGCTCTCTGCGGTCGGTCACGTAGCAGCGAAACCACCCCAGGGGCCGGCTGTAGAACCATCCAAAGTGACCGAAGAAGCCCCCCGAACCGAGAACGCGGATGCTGAACCCAGCCTGCCGAGGCTCGATCCGCTCAATCGTTGCGATCTCCTCATGCCGGATATAGACATTCGGACCCATGCGATTCACAATGACACCGACCGGATCGACCGTGAAACCCAGAGGAGCAAACAAGACGGTTATCGCGATCATCACCGCCGGGAGAAAAGCCACCGCGATCAGCCACTTGGCCGCGGCAGTGCCTTTTAGCGCAGGCTGGCCGGCGGCTCGCAGGACCACCGCGACCGCAACGATCACCAGAAGGATCACGACCAGGGTGGCCAATCGTACGAGCATCGACCAGCGCGCAGCAAAGCGTTGTGTTCCCTGAAGCATCTTTGGCCCCGCAGACTCTGCTTGATTTTGTGACTGCGTTCGTATCAGTCATGGGGCATTATACAGACAGGCCTGGTGGCGAGCCACGACGCAATCGGTCGCTGGAGTGAATCATGGACGGAAAATGCCTCGATTCGCAACGTCTCATAAGATATGTTATGTTTCATTCGCCCGGTGGGGCCGGATCGCGTGCGAAATGAGCTCTGTGTGGCCTTCTTGGGGCCTGCAGGCGGTTTTTCAGGTGCTTGCCGTCGCGGCGTGAGCGGCCGTCTGGCAGAGGTTTTCCCACATCAGACCCACCGTGTCGGCCAGACCGAGATTCTGAAGAACGATCGATATGTTCGTGGTCGGATCGGAGTCCGGGCAGACGCTGGCCTCGAGGTGGTGCTGGAGATTGATGATGGAGGAGGCGAACTTGATGCGATCGCAGTACAGCAGAGCCGTCTGGTAGTACAGTTCGAGCGTGGCCGGATCATAGGACGGCGGCGGCGTGACGTGTTCCAGGGCTTCGTTGTCGTGGCCGGTCTCCACAAGGCACAAGGCCAGCTTGGTTCGGGCACGGGCGAACGTCGGGTTGATCTGTATCGCCGTATTGAAGGATTCGACCGCTTGAGCAAGCTGATTCGCATTGATTTGGAGCAACCCCAGGCGGTAATGGAGATCGGGGTTATGGGGGAGTCCGGCCAAATGTCGCCAGTGCGCGTCAAAGACGGCCCGGTCCAGCGTGAAGCCGTCCTCGGGGGCTGCGATCAGATTGGCTTCGAGAGCTGCCTTGAGCACTAGTTTGGCCGTTTCGGCATAGAGAAAGGCACTGTTAGGCTGGATTGCGGCGGCCAGGGAAAGCGTATGACGGGCCTCGCTATCCTGGCCGTCGAGTCTCTGGGCGGCCGCCAGTCCGACGTAGGCCTCGACGATCTTGTCGTTGATCTCAACGGCCCGGTTGAACTGCTGGGCGGCTAGTTGCTCGGCCTGGATCTTGAGGTAGTTGGTGCCGAGTTTGATGGTCGCTTCGAGATAGTCCGGGCAGAGTCGGATCGCGTGCTGGTACTGGGCGATGGCGTCTGTCGTGGCGCCCATGGCGGCGAGGATATCCGCCCGCAAGGCGACCAGATCAGCGCGTTCCGGCTGGTCGGCCAGAAGCAGGTCAACCGCATCGAGCGCCTCTTCGAGATTCCCGTCCCGGACCATCTGCTCAATACCCTCGTCCTGGGCAATGAAATTGTCCGGATGGATGAGAATGGCGGTGTTGAACGTTTCCACGGCCTTGGCTGACTGGCCGGTAGCAAGATACAGATAGCCCAGGATGACCAGCGTCGAGATGTCGTCCGGATAATGGTACCGCAAGGGCTCATACTCGGCGATCGCGTCGTCCAGACGGCCTTGCTTGAAATAGATCGCGCCGAGTCGCTGAGCAGGCAGTTGCAGATACCCCTTGAACTTCAGGCAGTCCTGATAGAATTCGACCGCTTCGGCCTGATGGCCGAGGCGCTCATGACAGTGTCCCAGGGCGTAGAGCGCCAGCGTGTTGTTGGGCTGACGCATGTAGACCGAGTGCAATTCCGCGAGGGCCTCAGCCAGGTTGTTGGCCCGCAGGGCCAGGCTGGCGGCCGCCATCCGGCCCAGCACACAGGCCGGGTGCTCAAAAAGATAGAGCCGCAGTTGCTCCTGCGCGGCATCGTATCTGCTGTCGCCCATCAGATCGACAATATGACTGAGGTGTCGCTCCTGAAGCGAAATCGACTCGTTGTGGTTCTGGCGGCGCTCATCCAGCCAGTGCCAGATCACGTCGGATGTGTCAACAACGATCGCCCTGCCGAGTATCTCAAGCAATCCGCTCATCCCTCACTCCAAAAAATGCCAGGGACGTTATACGAACGATTCTGCGGAGATATCGTCCAATTCGGGAGGGTGGTTAACCTGCGTTGATGTCGCGAGGGCAGGCGTACCCCACGTTCGTCAGGGCGGTTGTACACCCTGTAGCGATTGTTGCGATTCGGAAGGGGCCGTTATCAGACTCTCAGCGTGCCGGCGGGGGCGGGAGAGGGCATGCGAATGGTGTCCGGCGTCCGGCCCCCTGCCCCGCACGACCCGGATCGATCCGGCGATGGCGACAGCCTACGTCGGTTGGGCGTGCCTTTCCACCTCGCTGAGATAGGCTACGGTGCGCTCGAGCGTATCGCTCAGATGCTTGAGTCGGAGCATGGTCTTGACGCGCGTCAGCAGCTCCAGCCGGTTGACGGGCTTGCTGACGAAGTCGTCCGTCCCGGAGTCGATGCCGCGTTCGATATCGCCGAATTCGTTGAGCGCTGTGACCATGATCACCGGGATATCCCTGGTGGCCGGGTCCTTCTTCAGCCGACGGCACACCTCAAATCCGCTCATCTTGGGCATCATCACATCCAACAAGACCAGGTCCGGGTCGGTCTTGGCGACCAGATCCAGAGCCTCGATGCCGTCGCGAGCCGCGACGATCCGACACTCGACGTCTTCCAGATACGCCTGGATCAGTTCGAGATTCTGGGCATTGTCGTCCACAACCAGGATGACGGGCAGCCTTTCGGGCGGCGACGGGCGTTTCTGGTGACTCATGAGCCAAGCTCCCGATATCGGTGTTGGAGGCGGCCCGAATACCCGGGCCGGTTCGCGATCAACCACATCACATACATCACAGCTCTTTTTGCCCTGCCGGCAGACGGATTTCAAGAGATTTCCGTCGGTCCGTGCCGATTTACCAGGGCGAACCGGAATGCTCCTCGATGAATTGGCGCACTTCGGGCCGGATGTAGATGCTCTCAATATCGAGCACCTTTCTCACGGCTTCGGCACAAAGAGCAGCCGACTCGCCCGATGCGGCCTGCGTGTCCAGGAAGAACACGTTCTGGCCATGGACCGCACACAAGCCTCCGCCGTTGCCCCCCAGCGGTTCGCTGCGGATCGTGACGCCCCCGCCGGCCAGGAGGGCCAGAAGCTCGTCCAGAATCCTCTGTTCGTTCATGGCGGCTGTCCCCTGGACACGGTTGTCCGCAAGACACCGGCCGGGCCGGTCCTTCGCGAAAAAAACCGCGCTCCGGCCGATCCACATACTTGTAAGAGGATGACCTCCAATGGATAATACACGACGTACGAATACGACGGATCGCATTGTACAGAAGGAGTCGGCTGTTGGCAAGCATCATCGACAAACGCCTCGCACTGCACCAGCGGTTGGCCAAGAAAGAACAGGAATACAACACGCTGAAATTGCAGAACGTACAGCTGCAAGCCCTGGCCAATCTCGGTTCGGCCACCAGTATGATCGCGCACGAGATCAACAACCTCCTGACACCGTTGGCCAACTATGCGGCACTGGCCGCCAAGAACCCCCATGACACCGACCTGGTGGCCAAGGTGCTTGACAAGACGGTGCGCAACTGTGAGCGTGCGTCCAAGATCATGGTCAGCATGCTGGCGATGGCAAATGGGCGGCCTCAGGAGAAGCATCGTGCGGCGTTGCGTGCCCTCGTGGACGACGTGTTCACCTGCCTGTGTCGGGATTTCAACAAGGACGGCATCACCGTCCGGATCGAGGTGCCTGAGACAGTGGAGATCGTGTGCGTGCCGGTGCAGATTCAGCAGGTGTTCATGAATCTGATCTTAAATGCGCGAGACGCCATGCTTCCCGGCGGCGGTCTGCTGACCATCTCAGCATGCGAAGACGGCGTGCAGGTTCACATCGCCGTGACCGACACCGGGCGAGGGATCCCCAGCGGCGACCTCGACAGTATTTTTGAGCCTTTCTTCACGACCAAGGCCGGACAGGAGGGCCCTGCCACGTATTCCGGTTCCGGGGTCGGGTTGGCGTTCTGCAAGCGGGTCGTCAACGCGCACGGAGGAGAGATTTCCGCAGAATCCTGTCCCGGCCGCGGAACCACGTTTCACGTCCGCCTGCCCAAATCATCGTCGTGATGACAATGATGGCCACCGTCTACCAGAACGTCGGTCACGTCGTCGCGATGCTGGTTCTGCTGGCCGGATCGGCTTTCTTCTCGGGTTCCGAGACGGCTCTGTTCAACCTCACCCGGCGACAGATCCGGCTTATCACGGGTTCCCCACGGCGCGTTCACAGACTTCTCGTGCGGCTCCTGAGCCGATCCGGGCAACTGCTCACTTGTCTGCTGCTCGGCAATATCATGGTCAACGTCCTGTTTTTTGCCTTTTCCAGCATTCTGATGCTCCGGGTGAAGATGCAATGGGGCATAAGCGCCGCCGCCGGTCTTGCCGTTACGACCTTTCTGATGCTGGTGCTTTTCGGCGAGATCCTCCCGAAATCGCTGGCCTACGCGAATTCCTGGCGTGTTGGGAACGTAGTCGCCCTGCCGGTGTTTCTCTGCGTTCAGGTGTTGGGGCCGTTGGCATCTGTGGCCCGGGTTCTGCTTCTGGAGCCTATCCTGCGAATCCTGCTCGGGCATCGGCGTCACAGCAAGGCGATCACGTTGACCGAGTTCCGTTCGCTGATCGATTTGAGCCGGCAACGAGGCCTGATCAGCGAGGACGAGAACCGGCTTCTGGCGGAGGTGATCGAGCTCGGTTTTCTGAAAGTCAGACACGTGATGCGGCCCCGCGTGGACATGGTCGCCTGCGATGTCTCCGATCCCCCTTCGCTGGTGCGGCAGCGCATGCGAGAACATCGCCTGACGAAGATTCCCGTCTATGTCAAGAATATCGACAAAGTGGTTGGCATGGTCCATCTGCGGCAGTTGCTTCTTCGGCCCGACGCCTCGTTGGATCGGCTGGTGCAGCCGGTCCCGTTCGTGCCCGAGCAGAAAACGGTCGAATCTCTGCTGGAGCACTTCCGAAAGACGCAAACCGATATGGCGGTCGTTGTGGATGAGTATGGCGGGATTGCCGGTTCCGTATGTCTGGAAGATATCGCTGCGGAACTCTTCGGCCGCGCCGAGGCGAGTGACGCCGCGGAAGCCATTCAGCAGCTTGGACCGTTTCAGTATCGCCTCTCGGGAAACCAGCCGATCCATGAGTGGGCCGATGACCTCGGTCTGGACCTCAGTGAGACCCGGCTGGCTACCATCGGCGGACTGGTAACCGCGCTTTTGGGGAAGATCCCCAAGCCGGGCGATGCAGTACACCTGAACAACCTGCGGTTCACGGTCGAGCGAGTCCGAAGACATCGTATTGAGACCGTGGTCCTGTCTCTGGAGCCGATTGCCGATGCCTGCTGAGGTCGCCATCCTGGCCTTGGCCTTGTGCACCGCCGTGCTGTCCGCGGTGTTCTCCGGACTGGAGACGGGCATGTACCGCCTCAGTCGTCTGCGTGTCCGTCTGGGCGCGGAGAAGGGCTGCTGGCAGCAGAGGATTCTCAGTGAAATCCTTCCGGACGGCGCCGGTCTGCTGCTCTCGCTTCTGGTGGCCAACAATCTGGCCAACTACGTGGCGACCAGTTGTGTCACCTACCTCCTGTTGAGGGAAGGACGCTCGGAGCATGCCGCCGAACTTCTGGCCGCGACCCTGACGGCCCCGCTGTTGTTTGTCTTCGCCGAGTCCACACCCAAGAGCGTCTTCCTCTACCGCGCCGATGTCCTCATGCCGTTTTTCGCTCCGCTGCTGCTGGTCACCCATCGCCTTCTGACATGGTGCGGGATTGTCCCCCTGCTCCGAGGTCTCTCTCACCTCTTCGGCTATACCATCGGGTCGTCCGTGTCGTCCAAGACCGCGATCGCGTCCGCCCAGCGTCATCAGATCAGAGCCATCCTGCGCGATACGCAGGACGAGGGCCTCCTCAGCCCCATTCAGACGGACATCGTCGATCGTATCGTCAATATTCCCGGTCTGCGGCTGAACGCGGTCAAGGTTCCACTCAACGAGGTTCAGGCTGTGAACCTCCGATCCAACCGGACGGCCCTGCTGAACAAGCTCCGGCGGCATCCGTGGACGCGGTTGCTTGTGTGGCGGGATGCGCCCACCGACATCATCGGGTTCGTCAACGTGTACGACGTGCTGAGTGTGGAGGAACCCTTTGACGACCTGGCCCGCTTTGTAATGCCTCTGCGGCAGATGGACGGTGCGACGCCCGTGATTGATGCCATCGATGAGATGCGGCGGGACGGTCTGGAGATTGTGCTGGTGACGCGGAGCCGACGAGGCGGCCACGAAATTCCCGTGGGGATCGTCACCATGAAGGACCTGGTCGAAGAGCTTCTGGGCGAACTGGCGGAATGGTGAGGCGATGCCTGGATCGAAATCAAGATCGTTCGATCTTCCTGCGGTGAAACGTGTCGCGGCGCTCGCCAGGAGCGGGATCGTTGTCATGCTGCTCGCCTCGATCCTGGCCAACAGCATGATGAAGCAGCCAGTCAGCCGGGACGAGCACATGTACTGCACTGCGGCAGTCTTGCTCGAGCGTGGGCAGTTGATCTACCGCGATTTCGCCTATCCGGCACAACTGCCGTACCATCCGCTGCTGCTTGGCACACTCTACCGGGCGCTTGGCACGGATTACTATCTTCTGGTCGGGCGGATGCTGTCGGCCTGCTGCGACATGGTAGTGGTCGTGTTGATCCTGGCAATCTACGGACGCGTCTTTGGCAACCACCGACTCGCCGGACAAGGGCTCGGTCTGGCGGCGGCCGTCTTGTACGTGTTTAATCCTCTCGTGGATTACGCTGCCGGCTATGCCTGGAATCACGACGTGGTCATCTGCTGTGTGGTTCTGGCCTTCTGGCTGTTCGTCCGAACCAGCTTCCGACGGACCCCTCGGTTCTGGCGGCTGGCCTCGATCGGAGCTCTGCTGATGTTCGCTACCTGCATGCGCGTGACCACGGCCCTGATCGCCGCCGTGTATCTGGCCGCGGTGCTCATGGCCGCGAGAGGCTCCATCCACAATCGGATCCGAAGTGCACTGCCCTTCTTGATTGCGGGCCTGCTGGTCCTGTCCTGGCCTCTCTGGATTCTCTTGCAGGCGCCGAGGGCCGCGTGGCTGAATCTGGTTGAGATTCCGGCTCTCTACGGGCGATGGCTGCACGAGATCGGCTTGGTGTTCGACAAGGTCAAGCTGACCATCGACTGCCTGAAGACACCGGGCTATCTGGCCCTCCTGGTCGTGACGGGGTATTGGATCGCTCTTATGGCAAGACGGCGGCCTTCCCTGAGCGGCACCTCCCGACGCAACCTTCTCGTGGCCGGTGCCGTGGCCGCATGCTTCGTTCTGATCGCGTTTGTCCCTCCGACGATGTGGCATCAGTATTGGGCGGTGCCGGTGCCGTTTCTGGTGATCGTGTGTGCCTATCCGATGGCGGCCTTGCGTCAGGCGGCGGAGAAACCCGACGGCAGGCGACCCTTCCACGTCGCGTGCGCGGTCACGTTCTTCTGTGCGGCGCTGGCGGTCCTGACCAATCTGGGTGTCCTGCGCCGGCTGCCCGCTGTCCTTGTGCCGGAGTGCTGGACTCCGGTCATGCTGCACCAGACCGCCGCCGAGATGGCGGATAAGGCCGGCAGACCCGACCTCGTCCTGACCCTGGGACCGCTCTACGCGCTGGAGGGTGGAAGTGACGTCTATCCCGAGTTGGCCAGCGGCTCCATCGTCTATCGTGCCGCGGATGCCATGTCGGCGGACGACCGCAAGGTCACGCACACGGTTGGTCCGGCCACGTTAGAGAACCTCCTGAAGAGAAGACCTCCCTCGGCGGTGGTGGTCGGTGTGGAGCCCCCCTACTTCTCGTTTCTCGAGGAGCCCCTGCTTCAGGCGGTCGATTCGAGTTGGCTTCGGCATGGCTGGGAGAACGGGCTGCGGGTGTACGTTCGCCCCTGATCAGATGGCGCTAAGGCGGTTCGTTTCACTTCTTGCCGCGATACTCATCCATGATGGCCTGGGCGATCGCGTTGATCGCCTCGCGACTGAGACTCGATCGGTTGGAGATGATCGAGAAGAGGTACGGTCCTTTGTCGGTCAGACAGATGCCCGAGAACGAGCGCACCCCGCTGATGTAGCCGGTCTTGCCCAGAATGCCGGCCCGGTAGGCTGACTCTTTGAAGTATTTCCCGATTGTGCCGTCCGCGCCGCCGACCGCCAGAGACGTCCTGTACAGCTCCCAGTTGCCGCCGGTATAGGCGTCCCGCAAGACCGCGACGATGGCCCGGGCGCTGAGCAGGTTCTTTCGACTCAGGCCGCTTCCGTCGTCGATCTCAAACTCCCGACGCGGAATCCCCAGATCGGTCAGGTACTTGCCGATCAGCTCCCGGCCCTTCTCCCAACTGCCGTTCTTGCGGTCGGGATTCGCATAGGCGGCAATCGTCTTGAGCAGTGCCTCTGCCGCCAGCCCCAAGCTGTCCTTGTTGGCGCGATGCAGACAGTCGATCAACGGCGTGGTATATTCCGCCACAGGAACAAGCCGGCAGTTGGGATCGAACGCCCGTTCGGCGAGATGGCCACTGACCGGGATGCCCGCGCGCACCAGGTGCTCGGCCAGCACGAAGCCGAAGAATGCGCCAGGCTGCTCGATGGCCACGTCGAATGGTCCCTCTTTGTCTCGGCACTTGCCGCGAAGGGTGATGCGATTCGGCTGGCGGGTTCGGTAGGCGCCGACGGCGCCGGTGCCGCTCGAAACCGCCTGAATCTCGTTGGCAATCTCGACGAAGGAGGTGGTCGGCTCGACCCGGACGTCGATCCGCCCGCCCTGATTTGTGGTGGTCACCCGGATGCAGTTGCCGCGATAGTTCAGACCGCACACCTCACAGGCGTACCACCGATTCAGATCGCTTTCGAGCCAGTTCGGATGAACCCGCTGATCGTCGAAGACCGTCGTGTCGATGATGATGTCGGTGATCGACTCGATGCCGAGTCCCTGAAGGCCGCGAACGACTTCGTCGAAGACCCAGCCGTTTTCGCGACCATACAGCGCGTCCATAACCGGGTCGCCGAGGAGCGGGTCTCCGCTGCCGATAACCACCAGTGCGCCATCGCACAAGCCGATCCGGGTCCGGTACTCAAAAAGCGGCCCCAGATAGCGCAGAGCCGCCGCCGTGGTCACGAGCTTCATGTTCGACGCCGGAGTCATGGCGGTGGTCGCGTTGTGGCTGTACACCACCCTGCCCGAATCCGGCGCGACGATATGAATGGCGTACTCGGCAGGCTTGGCCTTTCCAACGGCGTCGGCGATGCGTCCGGCCAGATCTGCGGCCACCGGCCGGCACAGCCAGACGCAGACCCAGAGAACAAACAGCACCTTCCTGGTACACGACTTCATGGTGTGCAATATGGGCCTCGTGCTCATCGCGTTTTTTTGATTGACAGGCGTCCAGCTGCGTCTCCTACGGCAGCGCCGAGGTGATCTCGGCGATCGTCACTCCCAACAGCGCCTTTGCGACAGGATCCAGCTCAGCCTTATCCCCTACCAGATGGAACGTGCGATGGGTGTGGACGATGCTCTGCCCGGGGGCGAGGGCCGCAGCGGGAGAAGACGTCTCCAGCTCATAGAACGGGCCCATGGGTTTGGCGCCGGGCGCAGCCGGACCGTCGTTGTACGAGTTGATGGTATCGCCGCGGAACGGCTCGTCCTGAAGCTCCCACATGGAGTTGACGTAGTCGGACACGCCCTGCGGCTTGTTGTACTGAACGATGGTCAGAACCTGGTTGGCCGCGTCGTAGCTGCCCAGAACGTCTCTGGCGCGTTGCGGCGTAAGCCCGATCTTGCTCCGGTATTGTCCGTCTCCGCGGAAGAACAGGACCCCGTCTTTGACGACCAGCCGCGAGGCCGGCACTTTACCAAAATAGGTGTCATTCACAACCGGGCCGAGTTGGCTTTCCGGCCCGATGTTGAACGGCACGACGACGGTCGTCTGGGGGGACGGATTGAACATTCCCAGGATCCAGATCGACAGCAGGCCCGTCTGCCTGGTCCACGGTTCGGTCCCGGCGTTGGTTATCCGATTGTTTGACTCAAACGCGACCATCTTCACCGAAGAGCCGACCGGCGCGTCCAGATGCGCCAGCGCCTGATCGCGGTCAAGCACGTTGATCTCCCGGTCCACCTGCACGTCGAACGAGGTGCCGCTGTAGTTCATGAGCTTCATCGTCCGTCGGAAGCTGGCCGAGTCCGACGTTTTCGAGACCATCTCAAACGGCTCTGTATCGATCGGAGCGGGAGTCTGCCAGTGCTCGAAATCGAACGGGACGCCTTTGGCGAAGAAGATGGAAAACTGCCCTCCCTCCGGGCCGATCCAGAAGCGATCTTCTCCGCCGTAGGGGTTCATGTGCTTCAGTGTCTGGCCCGAGGCGATGAGCTCGCGATTGATCCAGCCGAAGCTCTTGCCGTCGGGGCCCCCCGCCGTGCTCGTCATGATGCGTCCCTGCATCGCCGGAACGACGGCAACCTGGCCGCTGCCGGAGCGGTCTTGCAGAACGATCACCTCCGTGTGCTTGCGGAGGAAGGAAACGTCGCCTCCGAAGGTCTGGTCCTGCGTGTTCGAGTCGGCCGTCGCGCAGCCGGCCAACGCCACCGCCGCGAGGAAGCACCCCATCGTCCTTGCGCTCATCGTCAGTCTCCCTTTGCTTTCCTGATACTTGATCTGTCCGTAATACCCGGAACGCCACTGTTGTCACGCCGGGCGTCTAACAATAGTCGATCCTCGACGCCCAATCAAGTCCTGTTCCTCGCCGTCTGTGGGTCCGGGTACATGTGCCGCTGCGGACAACGGGACCGGCTTTGCGGCCGGGCCTGCCTTTGCCGCCCCAATCCCCTTGTAGGTCCGATCGGCGGTTTTTGCTTGACCGCCGGAGCGCGATTGGCTATTGATTAGCGACTATTTGCAGCCGTTTTTCCCGGCGGTACAGGGTCTGCCGGGCGCAAACGAACCGTGTTGGCCAGCGTCCATCGGATGCTCCGAGGTCGTGATTCAGCGGGAGCGTATCGCCCGACCGGCGCAGCCGGACAATGACAGGGGTCCTTGTGGAACACAAACACGTACGAGTTGGGTTGGTCGGCTTTGGGACGGTCGGTACCGGTGTCGCCAAGTTGATCTGCGAAGGGGCTGACGCCATCGCCGAGAAGATGGGCGTGCGTCTGGAACTGGGTTGCGTAGTGGACCTGGATACGACGACGCCTCGCCCCGTGCGGCTGCCGGAGGGTGTGCTGACCAATGACATCCATCGACTGCTTGCCGATCCGAGCATCACGGTCGGGGTCGAACTCGTTGGCGGTACGGGTGTGGCCAAGGCGATCCAACTCGACATGCTCCGCGCCGGCAAAGACGTGGTCACCGCCAACAAGGCCCTGCTGGCCAAGCACGGGGCGGAACTGTATCACGCGGCCCGCCAGTGTGGCCGGTGCATCGCCTTCGAGGCCAGTTGCGCCGGCGGCATTCCGATCATTGGCGCCATCCGCACGGGCCTGGCCGCGAACAGCATCCGCGCCATGTATGGGATCGTTAACGGCACCTGCAATTACATCCTCTCGAACATGAGTGCCCGGGACGAGGAATTCGCCGTGGCGCTGCGTCAGGCCCAGAAACGGGGATTTGCGGAAGCCGATCCGACGCTGGACATCACCGGCGGCGACAGTGCCCACAAGCTGGCCATCCTCGCGTCCATGGCGTTCGGGTACGAGATCTCTCTGGATGATATCTACGTCCAGGGGATCGACGGCATCGCCAAGGAGGATATCCAGTACGGTCGGGAGATGGGGTATTGCCTGAAGCTGCTGGCGATCGGGCTCAAGGACGACCGTGGCAGGGTCTCGCTGCGCGTGCATCCCTCGTTTATTGCCGCCGACTGTTCCCTGGCCCGGGTCGATGGCTCGTTCAATGCGATCAGCATCTTCGGCAGCGCCGTCGGCGAGACGCTCTACTACGGGCGCGGCGCCGGCATGATGCCCACCGCCAGCGCCGTGGTTGCCGACATTATCGATGTAGCCCTGGGCAATTCCCGAACGACGTTTGAGCACCTGCGGCTCAAGCCGCGAGAGGAAGTGATTCCCCTTATCGAAGACATTAACGATACGGTAAGCCGCTTCTACATCCGGGTCATGGCCAAAGATGTGCCGGGCGTGGTCGCCTGCTACGGCAGGATTCTCGGGGACCACGGAATCAGCATCCGCGGCGCTCTCCAGCATGAAGGCCGGGGACCGGACAATACCGTGCCGGTTGTTATCACGACCCATCGCACGCAGGAGCGCAGCATGGCGGCGGCCCTGGCGGAGTTGGCCAAGTCGGAGTTCTTCGGCCCGCAGCCCGTATGCATTCGAATTGAGGACATCCCCGAGGATCGGGATATCTGAGCACAGGCGACGGGCGGCGGAAACCGTGGTTCGCCTTCGGATTCGCGGATCTGGCAAGTTATGACGAAGTACGTGATCATCGTACCGGATGGGGCGGCCGACGAGCCGATCGATCTGTTTGGCGGCAAGACCGCCCTCGAAGCGGCGGAGACGCCGAACATGGATCGCATCGCCACGCAGGGCCGCCAAGGGCTCGTACGAACGGTCCCCGACGGCATGGACCCCGGGAGCGATGTGGCCCAAATGAGTCTGCTGGGCTATGATCCGGCACGCTACTACACCGGACGGGCGCCGATTGAGGCGGCAGCCCAGGGCATCCAGCTCGGAGCGGCCGATTGGGTCTTCCGCTGCAATCTCGTGACGATCGCCGACGGCAAGATGGCCGATCACAGCGCCGGACACATCTCGACGGAGGAAGGGGCCAGCCTGCTCCAGACGTTGCAGACACGGATCACAGACGAGCGACTGTCATTCCATCCCGGCGTCAGCTACCGTCATCTGCTCGTATGTCGGGGGATGAGTTTTGATGTCCGGACCTACCCGCCGCACGATCACATCGGCACGCTGGTCGAGAAGCTGCTGCCACGCGGCAAGGGGGCGGATATTCTGATCGAGCTGATGAACCTGTCCCGACAGGTCTTCGCCGATCACGATGTGAACCGGGTCCGCCGCGATCTCGGCGAGAACCCGGTCAGTTCGATCTGGCTCTGGGGGCAGGGCAAGCGGGCACATCTGGAGAGTTTCCGCAGACGGTTCGGCATCAGCGGCGCGGCGATCACGGCGGTCGATCTTGTACGTGGTCTGGCCAGACTGGTAGGCTTCAACCTGATCGAGGTCCCCGGCGCCACGGGGTTGTTCGACACCAACTACCAGGGCAAGGCCGCCGCCGCGATAAAGGCTCTCGAAGACCATGATCTGGTTTTTGTGCATATCGAAGCGCCGGACGAGGCGTCGCACGGGGGCCACGCCGAGATCAAGAAGGCCGCGATCGAACAGGTGGACAAACACATCGTCGGACCCGTGCTGGAGGCCCTGGAGCGTTTCGAAAGTTGGCGCATTCTGGTCCTGCCCGATCATCCAACGCCGGTGCGGCATGGAGCCCACTCGGCCGAGCCGGTCCCGTTTGCCATGGCCGGCACCGGCGTGACCGGTATTCTCCATCTCGGGTTCGGAGAGTCCAACGCCGCCCGGTCGGGATTCCGAATCGACAACGGGCACGAACTGATGGAGTATTTTCTCAAGAGCGCGGGCCGATAGAAACCGGAACAGCCGCACCGGAACTGCGGAAGTCGCGGAGAGGACCACGAAAAGGGGATATCATGAAAGTTGCCAAGTTCGGTGGAACGTCCGTAGCGGACGCCCAACAGATACGGAAGGTGGTGGAAATCGTCAAGGCCGACCCGGACCGGCGGATCGTTGTCGTCTCGGCGCCGGGCAAACGTTTCTCCAAAGACACCAAGGTGACGGACCTGCTCATTGCTCTGGCCGATGCGGTCATCGCGGGCCGTGCCTGGGACAAAGAGCTCGACGCGGTGGTCGGACGGTACGCCGAGATCCAGCGCGACCTGGGTCTCGACGCCTCCATCATCGGCGAGATCGAGGCCGATCTGCGCGGTCGCATTGCTCGTCGTTCCGCCAACAATGCGCAGTTCATGGATACCCTTAAGGCGGCCGGCGAAGACAACAACGCCAAGATCGTCGCGCAGGTATTCATCAACCAGGGCATCCCGGCCCGCTACGTCGATCCGAGAGAGGCCGGCATGCTCCTGAGTGACGATTTCGGTAATGCCCAGGTCCTGCCCGAGTCCTTCACCAATCTCCGATCCTTACGGGATGCCCGGGAGATCATCATCTTTCCCGGGTTCTTCGGCTACACCCGGCAGGGAGAGGTCGCCACGTTTCCGCGCGGCGGTTCGGACATCACCGGGGCCATTCTCGCGGCGGCCGTCGAGGCCGACGTCTACGAGAATTTCACCGATGTCGATTCGGTGTTCGCTCTGGACCCGCGCATCGTACCCGATGCGCCGGCGATCAATCTTCTGACGTTCCGAGAGATGCGCGAATTGTCGTATGCCGGTTTCGGCGTGTTTCACGATGAGGCCATCGTTCCCGCCGTCCGCGCGAAAGTCCCGATCTGCATCAAGAATACCAACCGGCCCGAGGCGCCCGGCACCATGATCGTGGCCGAACGCAAATACGAGCAGGGTGAAATCACCGGCATCGCCAGCGCCGACGGGTTCAGTGCGATCTACATCCACAAGTATATGATGAACCGGGAGTTGGGCTTCGGCCGGCGTCTCCTCCAGGTCCTGGAGGATGAGCGTCTGTCGTTCGAGCATGTGCCGTCCGGCATCGACGACATGTCGGTGATCCTGCGCAGTGCGCCGCTGACACCGGAGAAGGAAGAGCAGGTGCTCACCCGGATTCGCACCGAGCTCCAGGTGGATGATGTGACGATCGAACACGGCCTGTCGCTGGTGATGATCGTCGGAGAGGGAATGCGCTACGCGGTGGGGGTCGCCGCGAGGGCGTGTGCCGCCTTGGCGGATGCCGGCGTCAACATCGAGATGATCAACCAGGGCTCCTCGGAGATCAGCATCATGTTCGGCGTCAAGGAGATCGACCGCAAACACGCGGTGCAGGCTCTGGGCCACGCCTTGCTCAAGATAGGCAAGACCCATTGACCGGATCCCGAAGACCAGTTCGTCCCTGGAGCAGACGCTCCCGCACGATTCTGGCCGGCGCCAGCGTCGTCGCATTGGTGCTTCTGGCCTGGCTCGACCGATGCGGAATCGCACCTGGCCGGCTGGCGCGGAGGGATGCGCCGCAGCACGCTGCCGCGTCAGACAAGACCCGCTATCATGGCAAGGTATTCCGCGTCCTTGCCATCCTGGACGGCGACACCGTGGAGGTGGATGCTCCCGACGGCCGCAGCGCTGCAACGAGGGTCCGTCTGCTCGGGATCGATGCGCCCGAGATGAATTACGAAGACCATCGTCCAGCTTGTTTTGCCGAGGAAGCGACCGCATTCACTCGTGAGTTGGCCGGCGGCAAGCGGGTAACCGTACACCTCGATGACGGTGATCGCACGCGGTGCAACTATGGCCGATTGCTGGCCTACCTGGAGCTTCCCGACGGCACCATACTCAATGAAACGCTGCTGGCCGAAGGCTATGCGTACGCGGACCTGCGGTTCAAGCACAGCTCCTTCCACCGGTACGGGCAACTGGAGGCGAGTGCCCGTGCGCTGCGAAAAGGGTTGTGGGCCGAGGTGACCCAGGAAGATCTGCCCGACTGGCTCCGGCGGATGCGGCCCGACCTTCTCGGCGAGTGAGACGACCGCATGTTGGAGGCGATGGACTACAGATTGTACTCTTTGATCTTCCGGTACAAGGTGCGTTCGCCGATGCCGAGGATTCGAGCGGCCTTCTCGCGATTGCCCTCGGTCTTGGCAAGCGTATCGACGATGGCTTTTTTCTCGATATCATTGAGCGAGACACCGGCGAGGTTCGGAGACGGGACGCTGGCACCGGTCAGCTGTCGCCGGCGGGAGATCTCCGGCGGGATGTCCTGCACGTCGAGCCGGTCCCGATCGCACATCACGACCATGGTCCGAACGGCGTTCTTGAGCTGCCGGATGTTGCCCGGCCAGTCGTGACCGACCAGAATCTGCATCGCCGCATCGCTCACGCCCCGCACGTTCGAGCCGATCTCCTCGGCCGCCTCTGCCAGGAAATGCTCCACCAGCAGCGGAATATCCTCCGGACGCTCGCGCAGCGCCGGCAGCGACACATTGACTCCTTTGATCCGGAAATACAGATCCTCGCGGAACCTGTTCTGCTCGATCAGCTTGTTGAGGCTGTGATTCGTCGCACTGATGACGCGCACGTCCACCGAGATCGCCTTGCTGGAACCGACAGGGACAACCAAGCCGTCTTCGAGCACGCGGAGCAGCTTGGCCTGCATGGTCAGGGGCATGTCACCGATCTCGTCAAGAAACAGCGTGCCTTCGTGGGCGATCTCGAAGAGACCCTTGCGGTCGGTGTTGGCGCCGGTGAAGGCGCCCTTGACGTGTCCGAACAACTCGCTTTCGAGCAGGGTCTCCGTCAGGCCGGCACAGTTGACGGGTCGGAATGGCTTGTTGCGGCGCAGGGAGTTGTCATGAATCGCCCGGGCCAGAAGCTCCTTGCCCGTTCCGGAGGGACCCTCAATCAGGACCGAGATATTCGTCGGGGCGACACGGCGAACAACCTCGAAGATCTTCTGCATGGCCGGGCTGTTGCCCTTGATCCCTTCGAAGAGGAACCCTTCCTGATTTGGCTCCGTCTCTGCACGTGCCGCATAGGCACTGGCGGCCTTGCGGCTGGCTTGCTCCACCAACGTCCGCAACTGGTCGATATCGAGGGGTTTGACCAGATAGTCGAACGCTCCCTGCTTGATCGCCTCCTTGCAGTTCTCGATCGTCGCATACGCGGTGATCAGAATTACCTGCGTTGAATCGCTGTGCTGCCGGGCCTCGCGCAGTACATCCAGTCCGTCGGCCTGCCCTTCCAGCTTCAGGTCCGTCACGACGACATCCACGCGTCGGCGGCGCACCATCTCGATCGCGTCCTCCCCGGTGTAGACCGCCAAGGCCTTGACCGGCAGACGCTCGAGGGCCTCTACAATTCCGTCGGCATGGTCTCGCTCGTCGTCGACGACCAGGACTACTGGTTTGTGTTCCGTCATGCAGTCACCTCGTCCGATGCGCCGACCGCACCGGCCAGCGGCAGCTCGATCGTGAAGGAGGTCCCTTTGCCGACCTCACTGTGCACGGAGATCGTTCCGCCATGCGATTCCACGATCTTCTTGGCAGTCGCCAGGCCCAGGCCCGTCCCGCCGGTACGGAACGAGCAATAGGGCTGGAAGAGCGTGGGGAGCTTCTCCGCGGGAATCCCCCTGCCGGTGTCATCAATCTGGATCACCGCTTTGCCCGAACGCGACCGCGTTCGGATCATCAGTTCGCCGCCGCGGTCCATGGCCTGCTGCGCATTGATCAGCAGGTTCAGCAGCACCTGTTTCAGGGCCCCGGCATCGACCCGGCAGATCAGCGGCGCGGCTGCAAGGCTATGCCGCAGGGTCAGCGAATGGCTGTACGCCTGCGGCAAGTAGAAGTCAACCATGTCCCCAACCAGCTCGTTGAGGTCCATCGTGACCAAGTGCAGATCAGGACGCTTCACATAGCGAAGAAAGCCGTCCACAATCTGTTCGAGCCGGTCCGTCTCCTTCTGGATGATTGTGATCTTCCTCATAGCGCTGGACAGCCCCTGCTGGCACCGATCCAGAGCCGGCTTGTTTGGCTCGCGCAAATCGATGTCTTCCAGGGCCTCTTTCGTCAGTTTCAGATTCACCTTGATCGTCGAAAGCGGATTCTTGATCTCGTGGGCCAATTCGCCCGTCAGGCGAGTCAACGTCTCGTCCGGATCCGTCTGTAGAGCCTCCCTGCGGCTCGCCTGGCGTTTGACTCTGCGAAGCAGGATCGCCGCCGTTGGCACCGCGATCAGAAGAGCCAGAATAACTCCGCTCAGGAACGGTTTCACGCGCCTGTCACTCCGCCTGAGGTGCCCCAACAACCGAGAGCCGAAACGACCGAGATTCGGCTTGGCCTGGACCCGGGGTCGCGTCCCTCTGAGTTTCGGCTGGGAACGATCCCACGCCGCTTTGCCGGGTCTGATACCGACGAAGGTATCTATCGCTTGTCGTGCGGCCGAGGTTTCTTCTCTTCCTTGATCCCGAGTTCCGCCAGAGCGGCTTTGCGCGAGAGCTTGAGCCGGCCCTGGTCATCGATGGAGATGAGTTTGACTGGAATCAGGTCCCCCAGCTTGCAGACATCCTCGACCTGCTTGACGTAGCCTGCGCTCAGCTCGCTGATGTGACAGAGCCCCTCGACGCCCGGTGCGATCTCGACGAAGACACCGAAATCCTTGATTGTAACAACTTTGGAGTCCTTGTAGAGACGTCCCACCTCCGGCGGCTGCGTCATGGCCTCGATCATCGCCTTGGCCTTGAGGTGGCCGTCGCCTCCGACGCAACTGATGAACACCGTGCCGTCCTCTTCGATTTCGATCGTTGTGTCCGTCTGCTCCTGGAGGTTCTTGATCATCTTGCCGCCGGGGCCGATCACCTTCCCGATGAACTCCGGATCGATCTCGATCGTGATGAGTTTCGGAGCGTACTGACTCAACTCGGAGCGCGGCGCGCTGATGGCCTTGTTCATAATCTCCAGGATGTGCTGGCGGGCGGTCTTGGCCCGTCCCAGCGCTTCGACCATGATCTGGTGCGGCAGCCCTTCGGCCTTGATGTCCAGTTGAATGGCGGTGATTCCCTGGGTCGTGCCGGCGACCTTGAAGTCCATGTCGCCGAAGTGGTCTTCCTCTCCGATGATGTCGGTCAGCAGTTCATAGCGTCCCTTGTCATCGCTGACCATCCCGATCGAGATGCCGGCGACCGCGCGGTGGATCGGTACGCCCGCGTCCATCAGGGCCAGCGAGCCGCCGCAGACGGAGGCCATCGAACTGGACCCGTTGGATTCGGTGATATCGGAAACCAGACGCACGGTGTAGGCGAACTTCTCTTCTGTGGGCCGGACGTATTCGAGGGCACGCTCGGCCAGCGCCCCGTGCCCGATCTCACGACGGCCCGGCCCGCGAATCGGCTTAACCTCTCCGACCGCAAATGGCGGGAAATTGTAGTGATAGGTGAAGCTCTGGCTATACTCGTCGAGAAGCCCGTCAATGATCTGGGCGTCGCGGATCGTGCCCAGAGTCACGCTCACCAGGGCCTGCGTCTCCCCACGAGTGAACAGAGCCGAGCCATGCGTTCTGGGCAGCAGCCCCACCTCGCAGGAGATGGGGCGAATGTCGTTGTAACCCCGACCGTCCGGCCGCTTGCCGCTGAGAATCATCTCCCGGACAACCTCACACTCGACCTTGGTGAGAATCCGCTTGAGCATTGTCTTGAATGCGGCGGCATCCGTAGCGGAAGCCGCCGAACCGTTCGCCGCGGCTGCCTCGGTATACCGCGTTTGCACCTCGGCCAGAAACTCATTGACGGCGTCGTTCCGAGCCTGCTTGCCGGGAATGTCCTTCAATTCGCGCAGTCGGCCCGAAATCTCGGCCTTGATCTTCTCGTAGAGCGGCTGATCCAGCGGCACGAGGGGAATCTCTTTCTCGACGCCCGCCTTCTGCTGGAGTTCCTCGATCATCGCGATCACTTCCCGAGCGGCCTCGTGGGCCCTGGCGATCGCGGCGGCGACGACCTCTTCGGGCAGTTCCTTGGCGCCGACTTCGAGCATGTTGATCGCTTCCTTGCGGCCCCCAACCAGGACGTCGATGTCGCTCTGCTCGGCCTGCTGATACGTCGGGTTGATCACGAACTGGCCGTCGACTCGACCCAGACGGCACATGCCGATCGGGCCCTGGAACGGAATCTTGCTGATCGACAGCGCCGCACTGGCTCCGATCATGGCCGGGATGTCCGGATCGTTCTCCCGGTCGGCACTCAGCACGGAGGCGATGATCTGAACCTCCTCAAAATACCCGTCGGGGAATAACGGACGAATCGGCCGGTCAATCATGCGGGCGGTCAGGATCTCCTTGGTGCTCGGACGGCCTTCCCGCTTGATGAACCCGCCGGGGAACTTGCCCGCCGCGCTGTGCTTCTCACGGTAATCGACGCTCAGAGGGAAGAAATCGACATCTTCGAATCGCGGAGGGGCCGTCACGGCGGTGACGAGAACCACCGTTTCGCCGTAGCGCACCATGACCGCTCCGTCGGCCTGCCGAGCGATACGCCCGGTCTCGATGGTGAGCGTTCGGCCCCCTATTTCTCTGGAAACACTACAAACATCCGACATAACTACCTCACTGGTCTGTGCGTATATGCGCTATCAAGCAAGAAGGCGCCCCATCTTCCGAACGAACCGGCCCCCCATCCCGTCGCACGAGCAGCTTCGGCTCGTGGCAGTGATCCACAGGATTATGCTATTTTCGCAGCCCAAGGCGGGAGATGACAGCCTGATAGCGCTTGACATCCTTGTCACGAACGTACCTCAGCAGCGCCGATCGCTTGCCGACCATCTTGAGCAAACCTCGACGGGAAGAGTGGTCTTTGGGGTGATCCTTGAGGTGTTCGGTCAGGTCGTTGATCCGCTTGGTCAGAAGTGCGATCTGCACCTCCGGGGAACCCGTGTCCCCCTGGTGCGTCTCGAAATCGGTGAGAATCTGGCCTTTCTGTTCTTTCGTCAGCATGTTTTCCTAATGCCCTTCCTGGTGCGCCTCACCTGAGGTTGACTTTACATTCTAATTATGAATCCTTTAATCTAAACGACTTGCGGCGGTTTTCGCAAGCCTTTTTCCCGCCGGCGGGCAAAAATATACCCCCGATCCGCGCAGCCGCCCTCGTCGAGAGACGCCGGACAGGGGCCAAGCAGCCTACGGCGGCTCCTGCCGGCCCTCCCGGGGGGCCCTCTCCTCCAGAAAGGACCGCAGGATCTCAGCGGCCGCCACCGCGTCGAGCAGGTCCCGCTTGCGGGCCCCGGACAGGCCCGCCGATCCGAGCTTGTCCTCGGCCTCGAAGCTGCTGAGCCGCTCATCCTGGAAATGCACGGGCAGGCCAACACGGCGCCCGACTTGCTCGGCGAAGGCCCTGGCCTTCGCGGCCTGGGGCCCTTCGGACCCGTCCATGTTCAATGGCAGGCCCATCACGATGGCTCCGACGCCCTGGGTCTGGACAATCTCGGCGATCCTGGCCAGGACATCCGTTCGGCCGTCCAGCACGCCCAGAGGCGATGCGATGGTCTCTTGCGCGTCGCAGATGGCCAAGCCGATTCGTCTGGCGCCATGGTCTATTGCCAGGTATCTCATGTGAGGGCTGTGTGTCGACGGAGCTTTCTTTCTACAGGAACTTGCCGCGGTGGTGTGACTCGATGGCGGCCAGAAGCTCCTTCAGCCGCTCCGTTTGATCGGCCCGGCAGACCAGCGTGGCATCCGGCGTATGGGCGACCACCAAGTTGTCCAGCCCGATCGCGGCGATCAAATGGCCTTTTTCCTCCGTGACGATGATGCAGTCTTTGCAGTCCAGCAGTTCGCTCGCCCCGGCGACGACGACGTTACCGCGATCGTCGGATTCGATGATGTCCGCCAACGCCGCAAACGACCCCATGTCCAGCCAGCGGCAATCCAGTCGAATCGCGTGAACGTTCGTGGCTCGCTCCATGACGGCGTAGTCGATGCTGATCTTGGGCAGTTGGGGGAATTCCTCGGCCAGGACCTTCTGCTGGTCCGCTGTGTCCCAGGCACCGGCGATCCGGCGCAGCGGTCCGGTCATCTGCGGGACGAAGTCGGCCAGATTCCGCAGAATCGTCCGGGCCTTCCAGACAAACATCCCCGAGTTCCAGAAATAGCGGCCGTCCGCCAGGTAGCCCTGGGCAGTGGCCAGATCGGGCTTCTCCTTAAATGCCTCCACCGAATGGATCGGATTCTCACACCTGTCAAAGGCATGGGGATTGCCGCACTTGATATACCCAAGCTGCGTGCTGGGGAAAGTAGGGTAGATGCCAAAGGTTACCAGCGCGTCGGGGTTTGCCTCGACAAATGCCAGAGCGTCGCGCAGGGCCCCCTGAAGGATTTCGGCCGGCTCGATGAACTGGTCGGCGGTAACAACGGCCATTGCCGCCTCCGGATCGGTCTTGGCCAGGACCGAAGCCGCCAAACCGATTGCTGCGGCGGTGTCTCGCACGGCCGGCTCAGCGATCAGGTTGCCGGACGGCAGGCTCGGCAGGTTCTCCCGGACCACCTCAACGTAGGCGGCGTTAGTCAGGACGATGATGTTGCGGATGTCAAAAACCTGCGTCAGCCGCGCGAAACAGCGTTCGAGAAGCGTATGCCCGTCGAGCAGTCTGAGAACCTGCTTGGGTCGTTTCTGCCGGCTCAGAGGCCAAAGCCTCTTTCCCGTGCCGCCGGCCATGATCACCGCGTACTTCATCCGTCCGTCTTTCTCCTGCCCGGAGCTGCGCACCGCCCGGGTGCCCGTGTCACCTTTTCGCCACGAGCATTGTAGCAGACCCGGCGCAAAACACAACACCGAGCAGAAGCCGGCGCGGGCCGGCGTATCGGCCTACCGGTCAGCAGGCCGTTCCGTCAGTTGCACCTTCGTCGGCTCAGCCGCCGCCTTGGCCAAGGAGAAACGTCCGACAAGCTGTCGGCCGTTCTCTCGCATCGCGACCTCGTATTCGCCCAAGAAGCCGTTGAGCCTCACCTGGCCGTCCGCGTCGCTCCCGGCCTCGACTCGCGTCCACCACCGGCCTTTGATCAGGTCGTAAAGCCGCTCATATACCGGCTTTGGCGACATATCGTCTCGCAAGAAGCCCGCCGGGGCCCTCTGCCAGGCGCCTTGGTCGCTGAAATCCCACCACGTGATGGCCTCTACTGCCGGATGGGAGAAAAGCACGGTGTAGAACTCGCTGGCCAATCGGGCCTGCTGCTCTTCGCCTTCAGCCGTCGTCATCCAGCCGGACTCGCTCTTGGGGCCGGAAACCAGGGTCGTCTCGGTGAAGTGCAGCGGCTTGCCGAACTCCGCGAAGCGCTCGCACACCTCCCACGTCCTGGCAGCGCCCCAGGGGCCGCCGTGCATGTGAGACTGGATGCCGATGACATCGTACAGGGGCCGCCCGTTCTCAGCTACAAGTTGCGAGACCACCTTCTCCCCGAAGGCGGCATCCGTACGGTAATCGTTGATGACCAGCGTCGCATCAGGGCTTGCATCTCGCGCGGTTTTGAAGGCGGTGCGGATGTATCGCCCGACTCCCATCGCGGCGATTGCCTCGGTCAGGCAGGGGGCATCGCGTTTGCACTCCGCCCGATCGTAATGGGTCGCCTCATTGACGACGTCCCAGATGTCGATGTTGCCTCTGAAGCGTTGGACGCAGCGTGTGATGCGCTCGAACTGCGCCTGAGCCACCTCCTGCGGCGTACCCGTCAGCCAGGGCGGATCGCGGTAGTTCCAGGCCAACGGATGGCCTTTCGTCGTGACACCATGCGCCTTGCACCAGCGGACGACTAGCTCGGTGCGCTCGTCGTCCGGGCTGCCCTTCTGCCGCTCGTAGTTCCACCAGTAGAACGGCAACGTGGCGTAGTTGAGCAGTTCGCGGAAGCGGCTCTCGTAGGCCGCGTTCTGCTCAGGCGTGCGGCAGCGTCCGAGCATGAAGATGTTGCAGCCGAAGAGGAACCGATGGCGCACCTGTCGGATTTCCGCCCGGCGGCCGGGGCCCAGAGGCCGGCCGTCCGGCGTCAGGAGCTTCAATGTGACCGGAGCCATGCGGTGCTGCCGGATGCGCGACTCGGCATCGGCAAGGATCCGTTCGCTGTCTTCAGATGCATCTTGCTGACGGGCGGTAGCGAAGTACGGCGCCGTCACGGCGACAGCGGTCCCCGTCGCGGCGGCCTGGAGGAACAGTCGACGCGTGCAGGAAGCGCCACATCTTGGGTCTCGGCTTGCCATGTGTGTCCCTCGTGCAGTCAGCCCAGGCGAGTCATGCCTTGGCTGTCTCATCGGTCATCTTGATCTCTTTGTACCGGCAGAACTGGGCCAGCTCTTTAGTGATGTCGCCATAGACCGTCTGCCGATGCAACCCGTTGGACCAGTTCCTCCAGAGCCGCGTGACGTCTCCATCGACTCTCACGGTGATCTTCGTCCGGCAGCCACGGTCGTCGGCCAAGGAGACGGGAGCAGCGATAATGTCACCGGTGAAGTACAGCAGGGAGTCCGTGCCGATCAGGATGGCCTGGGTCACCTTCTGGCCGATCCGCATCTCCACCTGCGGGGTGACGCCTTCCTGCCGTTCCATCACGGTTCGAATCTTGTATGGCGCGGCCGGGCCGTTGGGACCATCCATCCGGGTGGACCCCAGGCAGTGCGCCAGGATGATGCCGTTGCAGGATTCGTCCACCGTCGGATCGCTGATGAAGCCGGGCCGGCCCGTCAGCCCCTGGAGGATGATGTGGGTCATCGCAGACTGGAGGTCGGACTCGCAGATTCCTCCCAGCCCCATGTCATTGAGCCGACAGAAGCCGATGCACGGATACGCCGGAAGCTTGATGGTCTTGTCCCACATGGTCCCGTAGCAATCGACCGTCAGCACGGTGGCGTTCTCCGCCGCCAGCATGTTCTCGAACGCCAGAGCGAGCTTGCATGATTTCCAGATGTCGCCTCGCGACGGCTCCACGACCGCCTGCGCGCCGTCCAGCCACCGTTGGGTCTCGGCGTCCGCCAGTTTGTCGTCCACCGCCTTGTAGGCGTCCATTACCGTCTGAAGATCGACCTGCTTGATCTCGGTGCCGAACTTGGCTTTCACGCTGTCGGCGTAGGGCTTGAAAACCCGCGTCGTCACGTTGAGGACCTTGGCCTCGCGAGCGTGATGGATCGCGCGGAACGGGCGGAGGGCGGTGGCAAGCTGTGTGTAGTCGGCGGTCAGGAAACACTCCATCTTGGCGCCGATCGGCTGGCGTTGCAGGCCGCCGAAGCTCGTCCACTCGTGACCGGAGTATGGGAGGGCGAAAAGGGCCGTGGGCTTGCCCACACTGAGAATCTCCCGGAGGATCGAGGAGGCGCCCATGCTCAGGTGGATAGCCAGAATGCCATCGACGCTTTCCAGGCGGCCCTTGAGCCGGCCCACCTGGTCGGGGGAGGTGACCAACTCATCGACGATGAACTCCACGTCACCGAGCTGATCCGCGAGCCGGGCGAACTGGGCTTCATAGGTGCGGATCTCCTCCTTGAGGTTCAGCGTCGGTTTGGGCCAGTGCGCGCCCTCGATTCCCATGTAGATGCGGGCGACCTGCACCTTGCTGGTTCGACAGCCCGGGCTGATCAGCGGGCTGCCTTTCGCGCGGGCGGTGGTGCTGAACAGGCCCGATCCGGCCAAATACATCATCCCGCTGGCGGCGGTGATTTGCAGGAACTCGCGACGATCGACTTGCCTCGACATGGCCTGGCCCCTTCAAAAGACATGGTTCGATCCGATTGGGACTTGTTTTGCCAACAGTCTGTCTCGTGGGCCGGGGTGCGTTTCGTTGCGCCCCGTGACCGAGACGTCACACCTTCGAGAGGTTGGCGTATTGTAGCAGGAGCGATTTTGTCTGTCCAGTGTTGAACTGAACGGTGACGACGCTGTTGGCGCCAAGGTCGGCGAACCTCTGCACGCGACCCAGCCCGAAGGTCTTGTGACGCACGAGATCACCTGGAGCGAACAGCGGTTCGGGCGGTCTGGTCGCCGCCGGTTGTGTGCGCGGGTATCCTGGGAACGTGTCGAGCTCGTCTTCTGGTTCCTCGTCGTCCCGAACCACCTGGTCGAGTCCGAGCTCGAAGAGAAACGGAGAGGCCACGGTGCGAAGGAATTGTCCGCGAACGGTTCGGTACCGCGCGTAGCTGAGGTACAGGTTGGTGCGGGCCCGTGTGACGCCGACGAAGAACAGGCGGCGTTCCTCCTCCAGTTCGTCGCCGTCCCCATTGCCCCGCTCGTGCGGCAGCAGGCCGTCCTCGAGTCCGATGACAAAGACGTGGTCAAACTCGAGCCCCTTGGCCGCGTGGAGCGTCATCAGGGCGGTTCGTTCGCTTGTCGCCTCGTAGGCGTCGGTGTCGCTGAACAAGGCGATCTGTTGGAGGTAATCGAGCAGCGACGGTTCGGCGGTCTGCTGGTCGTACACGGCCGCGGCATTGATCAGCTCGCCGATGTTCTCCAGCGCATCCTGGCCCTCCTGGCCGGTCCCCTTGAACGACTGTTCCAGTCCCGATTCGGCCAAGACGCGCTCGGCCAGCGGAGCCACGGGGCCCACGAGGTCCTGCCGGAGCTTGTCCATCAGGCGGGCGAACGCCGACAGCTTGGTCTTGACCGCATCACCCACCCCGCCGATGCGGTCGGCCTGTGCCAACGCGTCGGAGAGCGTCAGTCCATGCGCAACGGCATACGCCTTGACGCGATCGACGGTTACCTTGCCGATGCCGCGGGCCGGCGTGTTGATGATCCGCAGCAGCGCCACCTCGTCGGCGGGATTGGCCAGGACTTTCAGATACGCCAGCAGGTCGCGAATCTCCTTGCGATTGTAGAACTCCACGCCTCGGACAACCTGATAGGGGACACGATGACGTACGAATGCCTCTTCGAGGGCCCGGCTCATCGCGTTGACGCGATAGAAGACGGCGATCTGTCCGGCCGGGACATTCCGGCTGAGCAATGCCTCGACCTGCCGGGCGACCGCGTCGGCCTCCTCGGCCTCGTCTTCATAGGTCTCCACAGAGACTTTGCCTTCGTCGGTTCGCACGGCAATCAGGCTCTTCTGTTTTCGATTCGCATTTCGAGCGATCAGATTGTCGGCCACCCGGAGAATGGCCGCGGTGCTGCGGAAGTTCTCCTCCAGCTTGACGACCGCCGCCTGCGGCCAGTCCTTCTCGAACGCCAGGATGTTGCGGATGTCGGCGCCGCGCCAGCGGTAGATCGACTGGTCGGGATCGCCGGTCGCGCAGATGTTGCCGTGCGAAAGCGCCAGGGCCTTGGCCAGTCGATATTGGGCGTGGTTCGTGTCCTGATACTCGTCGATGAGCAGGAACCGGAAGCGGTTCGACAACTCGCCGCACACCGTTGAGTCGGTCTCCAGCAGAAACGCGACCTTCATCAGCAGATCGTCGAAGTCCAGACTGTTCTGTTCGGTCAGGATCTGCTGGTACCGCGTGTAAACCTGCGAGAGCGTACGCGAGAAGAAATCCTCCGCGCGTTCCTGAAATGTTTGGGCGTCGATGAGCTTGTTCTTCAGCGTGGAGATCGCATCGAGCATGCGCGCCGGCGGGAAGTTCGTCCCGTCGAGATGGCAATCCTTGACCGCCTGCTTGACGCACTTGCTCTGATCCGCGGCGTCGTAGATGCTGAAATTCGGGCGCACCCCGGCGGCCTCGGCATAGCGGCGAAGGATTCGCACGCACAGCGAATGGAAGGTGCTGATGTGGGCCCCGCCGGAAGCGCCGAGGGCCGCCGCCCGTTGGCGCATCTCTTCGGCCGCCTTGTTCGTGAAGGTGATCGCGCAGATGTTGTGCGGTCTGACGCCGGAATCGATCAGGGCCGCGATGCGGCAGGTGATGACGCGTGTCTTGCCGCTGCCCGGCCCCGCCAGGACCAACAGAGGCCCCTCCCTGTGCATGACCGCTTTGCGCTGCGACGGTGTCAGTTGTGCCAGAATTGCTTCGTCCATGTCCCTGCCGGATGACCCTCACGGCGTTCCCTGCTGCTCCTGCATCTGTTGTAGCTGTGCCTCGGTCTGTTCCAGTTGCTTGTACAAGTCAGGTTTCTCGATCTGGATCCGGTTCAGCAGACCCTGTCGAACATAAGGCGGATACGCCCCGCTGTTGAGGAACTGACCGAGCGCGACATAGCGTAACACAGGCATCGGGGGCAGGTCAATGCGAAACTCCGGCTGGTTCGTCGTGTTGTAGAAGTCGTACGCCTGCTGGGCCAACTGCTCTCGCCCGGCCGCCGCTTCATCGTCGCGGATGGCGTACAGATAGTACCCCTCGCTGAGCAGCATCACGATCTGCTCGCGGGCATCATCGATGCCGAAGCCGCTCAGTTCCTCTCTCCAGCGGTTCAACGCGAACTGCTCCAGCGAAACGTTGAACTCCTGCAAGGGATAGCGTTTGCGCAATTGATTGAAGATCTTCAGGGCCTCTGCCCGCAATCCGGCCTGATAAAACGACAGAACGGCGTTCTTGAGCATGTTGCGATGGCCGTTCTCGAGCGATTCCTTCGTGGTGCGGTCGTTTTCGTATCCGGCGATGATCGCCAGGACCGCTTTGTTGTACGAATCGAAGAACCGCAGGTCCGGACTGAGGAAAACGTCTTTGGGTATGGCCGGAGAGGTGGATTCGGCCCGGGGGCTGTTCGGATCGAGCGCTTCGGCAGGACGCGAGAGGATGATGAGCTTGCCGTAGCGGAAGAGATTCTGAAGGCTGTGTGCGACGATGCGCTGTGTGTTCGTTCTGTAGCGCTCCGTTTCGGCGTCGTTCTTCTCTTCGGCGATGCGGAGTCCCTGGAGCGCCCAGTAGATCGCATGCGCATCCGGATGCCGCCAGTCCATGGGAAAATGCACGTTCGGATCCGCGAAATTGACCGGACCATACTCCTGGCTTACCTGGTGCATGCGCGCCGGTTCCAGCTTCCAGGTGTGACGTAATTCGTAGGCCTTCGCAAAGAGGTCGAATCGTTTCAGCGCGGACGTACCCCGGAAGCGATCCACAACCTCCGATGCCGCCGGGGGGAAGCGCGACGCGTTGCGGCGCAGGGCCAGGTAGTTCTGCACGAACGCCTGTTCGCCGGTGAACGGCTCGCCAACCTCCTGAAGCGCCCGAATGAACGGAGCGACGTTCGGGTCGGCGACGATCTGGGTCCACTCGGACGGCGTCGCGATCAGGGCCTGGAAAAACGCATTCTCGTTGGCGGACAGCCCGTTGTCCTCCGACCCGAGCAATGGGCCGATGGCCTCGGCCAACTGGAGTTTGTAGTACTTGTGGACGTCGTCGGAAACGCCTCCCAGCTTGTGCTGGAAGATGCGGGCCAGCTCCCGATAGAGACCGAGGCTCTTGGGATTGATGGGAATGCCTTTGTCACGCAGCAGTTCGTAGCCGTTCTTGACCCATCGCCAGCGCTGCTCGGGCTGCGAAGCGGGGATGGCGACGGAAATGTTGTAGGCCATGTTCCAGGCCTGGAATTCCCAGACAGCCGGAAAGCGAGGCTGTAGCGTCGTGATCCACTCGGCCAGTTGTCGTGCGTCGAAGAACTGCCCTTCCTCCTTCAGCTTGTCGGCCCGCATCCAGAGGATGTCGACGACCAAACCGCGGAAGGCACCCATCGCGACCGTCGCAAAGGCCAGCGAAGGGGGCAGATTCTCCACCGGCTCATTCGCCACCAGGCCCATCGTCTGGCGCTGCGTGTTGATGTAGTCGAGCTGCGCTCCGGCCGTGTAGAGCAGGCCGGCGGCCAACACCAAACCAACCAGCACGATGAGAATGTCACGTCCACGCATAGTCCGTCTTGCGGCGCCCCCGGGCGCATCGCGTCATACAATGATTCGGGCCAGCTCGCGGAAGCTGAAGATGATCAGGGCCAGCACCAGCAGCAACAGGGCCTGGATGCACACCATGAACAGCGCCACTTGCGCCAGGAACGACCAGGCGATCAGGCGGCCGGGAACCAGAAAAGCCGTCGGGTTGTATTTGTCAAATCGCGGCAACAGTCGGACGAGGGCCCCGATCGTGTACGAATAAACCTCACTGGCGCCGGCGCTGAGATACTCGAACGATTCGAGCACGAAGCCGCTGATGGTGCCTGTGAAGAAGATCATCAGACAGAACAGAATCGCCACGGGAAACGACAGGAAGCTTGCCGCCAGTACCCCCAGACACGCCAGAAAGACCAGGCGGAACAGGATCAACAGCACGCCGCGGAGGAAATTACTTGTGAACGTATCGGCCTTGTAGAGCAGTTCCAGACCATCTTCGAGCGGAAAGATCACCGTGGTGTTGTTGAGCGGCACGTTGAGGAACGCCACCCCCAGATATCCGTCCTCGGCGATGACCCGCGCCGGGACCTCGATCTCGCGGAAGGTGCGGACCGGGTCGGCACGGTCCTCGGGCCAGACCGGCGTTTTGAAATTCATTCCTTGGCGAAACTGCCTGAGATCGCCGATCTGCCAGCGGGCGTAGATCTGGCCGCCGGCGGGCTCTGCGGCCACGTCGTACTTGAACCGGATAAACAGACTCTGGTTGGGATCGAGGGGCCGGATGTTCTCAAACTCCCACATCAGCCCCTCGCCTACCCCCGCTGCACGTTTCTCCAATTGCTTGCGCAGCGTCAGCTCTTTGAGAATCCCGTCAGGCGGCAGTGTGGGGTATGCCTCGCGGAGCTGCCCGGTCTTCTCCAACTTGTTGTAGAGCGCCAGAACCTCTTCTTCGACATCGGGAAGCGGGGGCGTGAGACTGGCGCGGGCGGTGTAGAACTCGTTGTCGATCTGCCGCAGCGTGTCGTTCGAGACGTCGTAAAAACCGGGCAGGAACATCACCACGGCGTAGACGATGCCGGCGAACAGCAGCACGAGAACCGCATCGAGAGTGATCACGCCCAGCAGCTTGCCGAGAAGGAACTCGTGCCTGCGGATGGGCTTGGTGGCCACGGTGTAAATCTGGCGGTGTTCGATGTCGCTCGTGATCGTATAGGTTGACACGACAACCGTCAGCAGGCACAGCAGCAGACTGGTCAATGAAAGCCCATAGCTGACGAACGTCTGGAGCCGGCCTTTCAGAGTACCGTCGCCCGTGGCGGTAAATCCCATGACCGGCAGCAGGACCAGCAGCATCATGATGAAGATCACGGCAATCTTCATACGCACGGCCTGCCGGATCGTATTGACTGCAACGGCCCAGATTCTACTCATGGCGGGCCTCTCCGTCCTTCCGTGGCTCGTGGGGCTTCTCGGTCGCGGGCGGCGCCGTCTGGCCGGTCAGTGCGTCGAGGACACTGCGGTTAATCTGTCGGTTGTCACGGGGTTCCGCCGTGTCGGCGGGCGATGGTTTGACGGGCGCGACCTGCTCCGTTTGAGGGGGCCCGGCAGACCGGGTCAGTCTGCTGAGCAGGTCCCGGTCGGGTTGTGCTACCGGGGTTTCGACCGGTTGGATGGGTTCCGTGCGGGGCGCCGTCGGCTTGTCTTGGGAGACCGGCGCCGCAACGAGCTTGTCGAGGGCACTCGCCTGCGACTTCTCCGCCATGAGGAAGTCGCCGATCTGCGTCGTGCTGACTGCTCCGCTGGTCGGTTTTGCCTGCTGTTGTGCTTGCGCGACGGTGTGGATGAAAAATGTCTCGAGCTTCTCCATCGGGCTGGTGATTTCACATTCGGCGTGCTCTTCTGCCAGAAGGCGCCGGATCTTTTCGATAGTCCCGTCGCTGACGGCGCTGGTGACGATCTGCCGCTTGCCGTTCTGTTGCAGGAGCTCGCGCACCCGGCCTTCCGCCTGGACCTTGCCTCCGTAGAGAATCGCGATCCGATCGCACACGTCCTCGACGTCCGCCAGCAAGTGACTGCAAAGCAGAATGGTCTTGCCGCGTTCGGCCAGCTTGAGAATCAGGTCCTTGATCTGCCGGGTCCCGATAGGGTCCAGGCCGGTAGTCGGTTCGTCGAGAATCAGCAGGTCGGGGTCGTTGATCAGCGCCTGGGCCAGACCGATCCGACGGGCCATTCCTTTCGAGTACGTGCCGATCGGCCGGCTGGCCACCGCCCGCAGTCCGACCATCTCCAGCAGCGCCTCGATCCGCATCTTGCGGACCTTGGCGTCCAACTTGAAGAGCCGGCCGTAGAAATCGAGGGTTTCCCGGGCGTTGAGAAAACGGTACAGATACGATTCCTCGGGAAGAAAGCCCACCCGCCGGTTGATCTTCGGATCGGTTCCGTCGCCGCCGAGCAGCAGCGCATGACCTTTGGTCGGGTGCAGCAGGCCCAGCAGCATCTTGATCGTGGTCGTCTTGCCCGATCCGTTCGGTCCGAGCAGGCCGAAAACCTCGTTGTGGCGAATCTGGAGATTGAGGTCATCGACGGCGTAGACCTTGGCCCGGCCCCACCAGTCGGAGAAGACCTTCGTCAGCGAAATGGTCTCCACGGCGTAATCCATAATCTACCGCACGCTATCCAAACAAACGATCAACTGCCGCAACGGCCCGCATCGTCTCCCCATCGTCCTTAAGACGGTGGCGCCCCCGGATGCGAATCGTGGTCGAGGTCTTCGCCGTAACGCACCAGCCGCGCGCTGTTGAATACCACCACCAGCGAGCTGGCGAAGTGCAGGAACGCGGCCACGCTGGGCGGGATGAATCTCGCCAGGGAGATGCCGAACACGATAAACGCGATGCCGAACCCCAGATTCTGGTTGATGACCCGGCGGGTCCGGCGCGAAACCTGGACCAGAAACGGGATGCGACGCAGGTCGTTGTTCATCAGCGCGATGGACGCCGAGTTGATCGCGACATCGCTGCCGGCCGCTCCCATGGCGATGCCGAGATCGCCGGCGGCCAGCGCCGGCGCGTCGTTGATGCCGTCGCCGACCACCACGACCGTATGCCCGTCCCGCTTGATCTGCTCGACGATGGCCAGTTTGTCCTGAGGCAAACAGTGCGCCTTGTAGTCGGTGCAGCCCAGTTCGCCGGCGACGCGGTTGGCGACTTCGCTGCGGTCGCCCGTGAGCATGGTCACCCGTTTGATGCCGATATCGACCAGCTCCTTGACCGCCCTCTGCGCTTCGGGACGCGTCTTGTCCTGGAGGCCGATCCACCCGATGCACCGCGCGTCCTTGGCCACGTACAGTGTGCTGAAGCCCTGCTCTTCGTCCAGGGCAGGGTCGGAGATGCCGGTACAATCGACGCCGCTGTCCTTGAGAAACGACTGCCGGCCGACCATGATCTTCGACGAATTGACGGTGGCGATCACGCCTTTGCCCGGCGTTTCCTGGAAGCCTTCCGCCACCGGCAGCGACAGATTGGCCTCCTTGGCCACGTCCTGGAGGGCGCGGGCCGCGGGGTGCTTGCTCAACTGCTCGGCCGCCGCCGCCTCGGCCAGCAGTTCGGCCGGCTCGATGCCCTCGGCGGGCGTCAGCTTCGTCACGTAGAGCCGCCCGGTGGTGACGGTGCCCGTCTTGTCGAAGACCAGCGCCGTCATCTTGCCGGCGATCTCGAGATCGGCCACGTTCTTGACCAGAACGCCCAATCGCGCCGCCGCCGAGATGGCGGCCACCATCGCCGTGGGAGTCGCCAGAATGATCGCGCAGGGGCAGGAGATGACCAGGATGGTGATCGCCTGATTGATGTCCCGCGTGAAGAACAGCACGATCGCCGCGATCATCAGGATCGTCGGAACGTACCATGTGATGTACCGATCGATGATCCGCATGATCGGAATCTTCGTCTGCTCGGCCTGCATGATCAGCGACTGGACCTTGCCCAGGGTCGTGTCCTGGCCCGCCTTGGTGACGCGAATGTCCATCGCGCCGGTCAGGTTGTTCGTGCCGGCGAAGACCTGCATGCCCGGCACCTTGTCGACCGGCAACGACTCGCCGGTGATGGTCGCCTCGTTGACGGAGCTCATGCCGCTGGCCACCTCGCCGTCGGCCGGGATGTTGTCGCCCGGGCGGACGCGGATCATGTCCCCCGGCTTCAGCTCGCTGACCTTGACCTCCTGTTCGACGCCGTCGGTGCGGATCAGATTCGCCTTCGTCGGGGTCAGTCGGATCAGGGATTCGATGGACGCCCGGGCGCCCAGGGCGGTACGGGTCTCGATCAGCTCACTAAGCAGCATGAAGAAGCCGATCAGTCCGGCCGCCACATACTCGCCGGTGGCGAACGCCGCTACGATGCCCAACGCCGCCAGCTCGTCCATGTGCGACTCGCCTCGCATCAGGCTCCGCATGGCGTGAACGACGATCGGCAGGCCCAGCAGCAGCGCGCCGAGCATCGCGAAGATCTCGGTGTTGAAGCTGTCGGGCCCGTAGATAAACCGGCCGATGCCGCTGTTGATCAGAAGGACTCCGCCCGCCAAGGTCCCCAGCAGCGCCAGACTGACGCGCAGTTGCTGACCTCGTGTGTCCTCGGCCGTGTCGTGCTGCAAGTGTAGATGCTCATGAGCCATAAGTGCGTTCTCGTGCGTTGCCTTCGATATACCGGTCTATTTTGTGCTCGGTGTTGTCCGTGTCGCCTTGGGCTTGAGAATCGGGTCCCGGTTCACCAGGACGCGGACTTCCCGTCCCTGGGCGAGCTCGCTCGGGTCCAGGATGAACTTCTCGTCGGCGTTGTCGAGCACTTTTTGGATCGCGTCGAGATAAATCCCCTGGGCAACCAGCTCGGGCCACTTGCGGTATTCCGGGAGGATGCTGGCCAGGTAGGTGGCGCTGGCTTTGGCATCTTCGACCACCTTGGTGCGATAGGCCTGGGCCTGGGCCACCGTGTTCTGGGCCTGGCCGGCCACCTGCGACCACAGCACCGCCAACAGGTCCTCGCCCACATTGGACGCGATCAGCGCCTGGTACAGCGATTCGGCGACCTGCCCGGCGGCGTCCGTGAGGGTCTGCTCGGCGTAGTTCCTCGCGTCGCTGATTGCCAAGCCGCTCTTCTGGCTGGCCGCGATGTATTCCTGGAAGGCGGCGTCCACCTGCTGCGGCCACGTCGCCGCCACGAGCTGAACCTTGGTGACGCGGATGCCGCTGTCAATGGCATCGAGTTTCTGCTGCGTCAGTTGCTCGACATGACGCGGAATCGTGTCGGTGCTTTGAAGCGCTTCGTCGATGGTGTACCGAACCATGGCGGTGACCACCGCATCTTCCACCACGCTCTTGAGCAGCGGCGTGATCGACTCTTTCAGAATGTCGAAATAGATCTGCCCGGGTCTGGCCGCCGGAACGTAAACATTCGTGTAGAACTGCTCGATGTTGCCGATCTGGTAGTCGATTTGCCATTGCGTGTGAACAATGCTGTAGTCGCTGCTTTCGCCGTCAGACACCCGTTCCACGGCTTGTGGTCCGGAAACAGGCCGTCCGAGACCCTGAAGTCCTTCCGCCTGGCTTCGCGTCAGGGAGTATCCCTCGGTCAGCGGATTGAGTTTCTCCGGCACCAGATTGCGCGGTTTGGGACCCTCGCCAAGGATGTCGTTGCGCGTCTGCTTGTACCAGAACGACGTAATCGGCAGATTGATCTGCGCCTCGACCGGGATCTTGACCAGCTCATCGATCGGATAGGGGAAGACCCAGTGCCAGCCGGGCCCCAGGACGCGCTCTTCGCCCACGCCCCGAATGGCGCCGAAGCGCAGGACCATTGCTTTCTCCCCGGACTCGACCGTCTTGAAGCCCGAGATCAGAAACGCGATGACCAGCACGATCATAATGATCTTCAGAATGAAGAAGCTCAGGCGCAGCGCCTCGGAGAGAGACTTCCCCGCCGCATCCAGCTCACGCGACGGCGCTGCAGGGTGCTCCTGCGGCTCGTCGTAACTGTGTCCGTGTTCGTGTCGATGTGCCATACGTCCTCAGAGACAGACTCGGTGAACGATGAACCCGTGAAACATCACTTCGGCGCTTCCAGCGACGGTCTCTTGCGAAGATAGTTAAACGGTTCGGCATCCGCCGGAATCACGAGGGTCGTCCGTTCTTTCAACGTCGTCAGCAGTGACTCCAGGTTGCGCAGGAACATGGCCAGTTCGGGCGCCTCCTGGAGCATTTTGTAATACTGCGCCGCTTCCGCGTCGCCCTGGCCCCGAATGGCTTTGGCCCTTCCTTCGGCCGCCGCCAGCAACGCGGTTTTCTTGGCGTCCGCATCGGTCCGAATCTTGGTCGCCTCGGCATTGCCCTGCGCGATGGTGGCCTCCGTCCGGCGGCGCCGTTCGGCCCGCATCCGCTCGAAGACGTCTTTTGTGACGTCTTCGCTGATCTTGAGCTGCTTGATGCCGAGCGTCTTGATCTCGATTCCGTAATCGTTTCGCACCGGCTCCTGGAGGTCTTTGAGCATCTCCGCCTGAATCTCGGCCAGCTTAATCTTCTCCGGATCGCTGTTGACGAACTCGCTGAAGGTGTGCTGGCCGATCACGCGGTTCTGGGCGTTGTTGAGTCGGTACCGCAGGGCGTCATTGGCATCGGCGACGGTGCCTACCGCGTTGAGGAACTTCAGCGGCTCGGCCACACGCCAGACCACATAGCTGGTCACGATGATGGGTACGGCGCCCCGCGTCGTGGTCTCGGTCGGGGGCGCATCGAGGACCCGCATGCGCGCGTCAAACCGGTGAACACGTTCGATCGGCGTAGGCCACTTGAAGTACAGGCCGGGCCGGGTGATCTCCCGGTCTTCCAGCGGTTTGCCGAACCGCGTGATGAAGGCCGACTCCGTCTCGCGGACCTGAAACGAAACGAGATAGAGCACCATGATGGCGAAGATGACGGCAATCAGTGCGGGAATGGCGATCTTTTTCATTATCGGACAGTCTCCTCTAAGCCCGTCATGTCCAGCAGATTGGTCGGCGGCTTGTCCTGAAGGTCCATGATGAGGACCTGCCGGTCGTTCGGATCGACCGCCACCACGTGTTTGCGGATGCCCGGCAGCACCTCTTCCAGCGCCGCCAGGCGTTGTTCCTGCAGGTAGATGCTCGGAGCCGCCCGGTAGGCGGCAACCTGACCGGCAAACCGCTCGCCCGTCGCGCGGGCCAGCGTGGCTTTCTCAAAGGCGTAGCTCTGGGCCTCTCGCAGGGTCTGGAAAATGGCCCCTTTGGCCTGCGCCAGGGCATCGTCGAACTGCCTGCCCAGCCGCTCCACGTTTTCGGTGCGCCCCTCCGTCTGGGCCCTCTGATACTGCGTCGCCAGATCGGCCAACTCGTAGGCCTTCTCGACCGAGCCGATCAGCGCGCCGAGCGTCGCGTTCCGGTCCGCCTCGGCGTTCAGCACGAGAGCGTACTTCTTCTGAACCGCCCCGATGACCGCCTGGTAGTCCGGAGCCACCTCGGGCGGCGGGTGGATGCCCTGCACGCCCAGGAAGACCACTTCGATGCCCAGCCCTTGGTCGTCTGCGGCCTTCTGGATCCTCTCGGTGAGGATTTGCTTGGCCCGGGTCCGACCGGCCCCGAGAAGGCTCTCGGTCGCCACGCGGCCCGATGGGTCGATGTCAACTTCGATCCCGGCGCTGGCCGCGAATTCCGTCAACTCACGGTAGGCGATGTCTTCCAGTAATCGCGCCGGGTCACTGTGTCCATAGATGTATGCGTACAGGTCCTTGATGCGGTACTGGATCGGAATGTTCGCCTTCACCAAGCTGACGGGCACCGCCCCTTCTCCCAGCGCTTCACCGGTCTGTTCGCTGGCGACCAGGAAGCTGAACTCGCTCTCGTAGTGGCTCTGTCCCCACAGAAGCGAAGGTTCCGTGATTGGCCGTCCGGTCTTGGGGTCCGTTTTGGGAACGTAGCCGACGTAAAGTTCGAGGATTTGCCTGGTGGGATACTTGTATGCGATGTCGATCGGCCAAGGCAGCTTGAAGTGGAGTCCCGGCTTGAGACCCCGAACCTGCCCCCCGCCGGTCATCGGATCACCGAACCGTTCCACGATCGCCTCTTCGTTGGGCAGCACTACAACGATGCAACTGGCCAGATACAGGGTCAGCGCCGAGAACAGGATCAGGGGTACGACCGCCTTCTCCAGGAGCTTGTAGAACCATGTCTGCGAGACCTGGAAGCCGAACTGGTAGTCGATGGCGGCTGCGACACTGCGGAAGACGCCCCCGGGCTCATTGATGATGCCGAGCAGGCGGCTGTCGAATGCGGCCCGGCTGTATTCGCCCTTTATCCGCGGCCGATAGATATCCAGCACGGTGTTGAGCGCCGTCTCGGCGCCCAGCACAAGCAGCAGGATCGGCACCACGTATCCCACCACCAGCAACGGGACATGGAACTGGAAGTGGGTTCCCGCCAGACACAAGGCCAGGGCGAAGCACACCACGGCCACGCCGAGCAGGTAGCTGCCACCTGCCCGCAGCGGTTTCCAGGCCGGCTCCGCGGACATCCCTGTGGCGTAGCGTGACAGCAGAAAACTGACGAATGCCACCACCGTCATCAGGATGGCACAGACCAGCGGTTGCTGCGTCGTCGATGGGGCACGTCCAAGACCTCGGAGCAGATACAGACCCAGCGCGACCTCATAGACCGCGATGAACACGCCGAAGACGGGGATGAACCACTTCTCCAGCAGGTCGAGCCGACGCTGGGCGGCGGCGAACAGCGCCGCCCGCTCCCCTTTGCCTTCGAACAGGGTTGAACTGGCCTTGTCCTCGACCAACTGCCTCATGTCCAGCCGCTCTTGCTCGGCGAGGCTGCGCTGGTGAAACTGGATGGCCAGTACCAGCCAGATCAGCGCCGCCCCGAGAATCTGCCAGGCTACGGCCGAGACCGCAAAGTACCCGCTCCAGCGACCGAGAAAGAAACTGATCCCAAAGAAGACCAGGCCCAGGACCAGGCAAGTCCAGGCCACGTGTTCGGGACGTTTGGACGATGCTGTCATCTTGCGCTTCGGCTCCCCACGGCGAACAAAAATCCGCTCTTGCAGTATCTACTCATCGAAGACCTTCGCCCTTTACAAACAAGAGGCTGGGTACTATAACGCCGAATCTACGTGTCGTGTAGTGACAATCACGAAAAAATGTGCTTCCCCGTACGGGCTGTACAGAAAGACATCGCAAGACATTGACCGAGGCACTGGACGTCAGGACCACACATGTTCAATAAGCTCATTGCCATCGCGAGAAACACCTTCGTTGAGACCATTCGCCAGCCCGTGTATGCGGTCATCATCGCCGTCGCCCTTCTGTTGTTTCTGCTGAGCCCATCCTTGTCAATGTACACGATGGATGATGACAACAAACTCTTGCGTGAGATAGGCTTGTCTACGCTGTTCCTGGCCAGCTTGTTCGTGGCAATCTTCTCCGCGTCGGGTGCGGTGGCGGTGGAGCTGGAGAACAAGACGATCCTGACGGTACTGACCAAGCCGGTGCCGCGTCCGGTGTTTGTGGCAGCCAAGTTTCTCGGCGTGGTCGCGGCGGTCGGCGTCGCGCACTACATCTGCACGATCGCTCTGCTCATGTCGATCCGGCACGGGGTGCTCGAAACGGCGCGGGACACGCACGATTGGACTGTTGTGGGCGCCGCGGCGGGGATTGCCGTCGGTACGGTGCTGCTCGCCACGTTTTTCAACTACACGTACGACTGGAAATTCACCTCGACGGCGGTTATTGTCCTGGCCATCCTGGCCACGTTGGGCATCGTGTTTCTGGCGTTCATCGATCGCGACTGGCAGTTCAACCCGGCCAAGAACGGCATCAACACCCTGGACGTGTACGGCTCGGTCCTGTTGTTCCTGGCGGCGGTGATCATCGCCGCTCTGGCGGTGGCGATCTCGTCCCGGTTCAACACGGTGGTGACCCTCTCGGCGTGTATCGGCCTGTTCCTGCTGGGCCTGACCAGCGACTACGTGTTCGGCCGATTCGCCGCGACCCACTGGTGGGCGCGCCTCGGTCGCTCCCTTGTCCCGAACCTCCAGGTATTCTGGATCAGCGACGCGATCTACGAAGGCAGCGCCGTCCCCGCCCGGTACATCCTGGTCGGCGGTCTGTATGCCCTCTGCTACACCGCCGCCATCCTCGCCCTGGCGGTTGGCCTGTTCCAGAGACGGCAGGTCGGCTGAGAAAGCCCCTCTCAGGATCGGTCGGTCAGCGACATGGCGACCGCGATTTCGTCGCATTGTTGCTGTTTCGGGCACCGGGCGCAATCGCTCCAGACCTTCATGGGCAGGTCTTCTTTGGATACGACGTCGAAGCCGAGTCTTTCGAAGAACCGCGGCTCCAGGGTCAAGGCGAAAACGCGGGGCGCGCCGAGCGCTCGCGCCTGCTCGACGGCGGCCTCGACCAGGGCACGCCCGAACCCTCTGCCTTTGTGTGCCGGCGCCACCGCCAGTGACTTGAGTTCCGCCAGGTCCGACCAGATGATCTCCAGGGCACAGCAGCCGACTACGGTTCCGTCCTCCTCCGCCACCAGGAACATCTGGAGGTTCTCATAGATGTCCGCCAGCGAGCGGAAGAGCATCTTGTCATGTTCCGCGTAGCAGTTGATCAGGGCCGAAATTGCCCGGGCATCCGGGATTTTCGCGTTTCGCACTTTCATATGGCCGGGTAGTATACCGGCCTGGCGGCGTTTTGCAACGGCCATTTCCCTTGGGTCGGACCCGACGCAAAAAAGCGAAAAAAAGGACTGGCAAAGGCGTCGCAGGCCACTACAATAGCACGAATTTGGGGCCGGGTGCCGTTGGTGGAATGAAATTCGTACTGATAGACAAGATCGTATCGTTGGAGATGGGTCGCCGTCTCAGCGCAGTCAAGAACGTCTCGCTGGCGGAAGAGTATCTGGGCGACCATTTCCCCGCGTTCCCCGTATTGCCCGGCGTGTTGTTGCTGGAAGGGCTGGTCGAGTCGGCCACTTGGCTCGTGCGCACGAAGGAAGATTTCGCGCACAGCATGGTGTTGCTGGAGACGGCTCGCAATGTCAAGTACAAGAGCTTTCTGGCTCCCGGCTCCCAGGTGGTGTACACGGTAGAGGCCAAAACCATTGAGGAGCATGCCAGCAGCTTTTCCGGCTGTGGAACGGTCGACGGCATGACGATCCTGGAGGCCCGATTCGGTCTGAGGCATTTCAACCTCGCCGAGCGGAATCCCGCGTGGGCTGCGGTCGATGCCCAGATCAAGGAACAGATGAGGAATCGATACAGGCTGCTTTCTCTCAGCAGAACTGAACAAGGCGTGTGACGAAACGGATTTTGACAGGATAGCAGGACCGGAGGTACCAGAAGCCATGGCCATGAGTCGCGACGAGATTTTTCAGAAGGTCCAGGAGGTATTGGTGGATGCCTTGGGGGCAGACGAGGAGGAGGTGACTGCCGATGCCACGCTCATGGGGGATCTCGGCGCCGAGAGCATCGATTTCCTGGATATTGTGTTTCGGCTGGAGAAGGCGTTTGGGATCAAGGTGCCGCGCGAGGAGCTGTTCCCCGCCGAGAGCCTGCTGAACAATCCGGAACTGGTCAGCAACGGCAAACTGACGGCCCGCGGTCTGGCCGAGCTGCGAGCCAGCGTGCCGCACACGGACCTGACCGAATTCGAGAAGAATCCGGACATCAACAAGCTGGCCAATCTGTTCACCGTCAACGCCATCGTCAATTACATCGACGGCAAAATCAACGGCGCCTGAGTCGCAGGCGGTTCCGGCACCACGGACCGCCGCCGGATCGCCCAGGGCGGCCCGGCGGTCACCCCGGGTGGGGATGACCCATGCGTTGGATCTGGATCGACAAGTTCCTGGAGTTCGAAAGCGGTCGCCGTGCCGTCACGGTCAAGAATGTGACGCTGGCCGAGGAGCATCTGCACGACCATTTTCCGGGTTTTCCGATCATGCCGGAATGCCTGATGATTGAGGCAATGGCTCAGACGGCCGGAATCCTCGTCGGCCAGGCGAACGATTTTCGCGAGAAGGTCGTTCTGGCCAAGATCAACAAGGCCGTGTTCTACGATTTCGTCCGGCCGGGTGACAGCCTGCGGATCGAAGCCCAGATCAGTTCGCTGGCGCCCGAAGCCGCCGGCACCACCGGCCACATTCTGCGGGGCGACCAGCGGATCGCGGAGATTGACCTGATGTTCAGCCACGTTGATCAGAACCTGGCGGGCAAGAAGTTCCCGGAGGAGAATTTCGTCTTCACGGGGTTGTTCACGTCCCTGCTGCGTGACATCGTCTCGGAGGCGGCGGGCAGAGCCGCCTTGCCGGCGGAGTCCAGTTGATGGAATCGGCTCGTGTGGTAGTGACGGGGCTGGGGGCTGTCAGCCCTCTGGGACTCAATGTCGATCAGATGTGGGCCGGGCTTTGCGAAGGGCGATGTGGCATCGGCCGCATCAGGGCGTTCGATCCCGAAGGTCTGCGATGCGAATTGGCAGGCGAGGTCCCCCCATACAACATCCAGGATTATGTTCCGCGCAAGTACCGCAAGAGCTGCAAGCTGATGTGCCGGGACATCGAACTGGCCGTCATTGCAGCCCATCAGGCTGTGACCGCCAGCGGGCTGGTCACCAAGGGGATCGATCCGGAAAACGTCGGCATCGATCCGGCCCGCATGGCCATCACCATGGGAGCGGGGATCATCAGTTGTGACATGGTGGAACTGGCGCCGGCTGCCGTCACCAGTGTCACCGACGGCCGGTTCGACGTCCGCAAGTGGGGCCGGTTCGGCCTCGAACACATCACCCCCCTGTGGCTGCTGAAGTATCTGCCGAACATGCTGGCCTGCCACGTCGGGATCATCCACGACGCCCAGGGTCCGAGCAACACGATCACCTGCGCGGAAGCGTCCGCCCATCTGGCGATCGGCGAGGCAGCCCAGGTTATTGCGCGTGGGGACAGTGATATCGCCCTGGCGGGTGCGGCCGAGGCGAAGGTCAATCCGGTCCTGATGGTCCGCCAGATCCTTCTCGGACGGACGAACAATGTCAGCAACGACCGGCCCGCGGAGGCGTGCCGGCCCTTCGATGCGAAGGCGCAAGGGTCGGTCTTCGGCGAAGCCGGGGGCGTGCTCGTGCTCGAAAGTCTGTCTCATGCCCGCCGTCGCGGCGCCACAATTCTGGCCGAAGTCGCAGGGGTCGGTCAGAGCCACTGTGTCGATCCGGCCTATGCCAGGCTCGAACCAAGCGGGGAGGCGGTCCGCCTCGCCATTGCCAAGGCCCTGGACGATGCCGGCATCGACGCCCGGCAGCTGGACCTCTTGATCCCCCACGGAACAGGGCTGCCTCCGGACGACCTGGCGGAGGCCAGGGGAATTCAGGCGGCCCTGGGCGATGCCGTCGAGCGGGTGGTCGTCTGGCCGACCAAGAGCATGCTGAGCACGACGGGCGCTGCTGCGGGCGCGTTGGATGCGATTGCCGCCGTAAAAGCCATTACGACGGGCACCATCCCGGCAGCGAGGAACTTCGACAGAGCTGCCGAGGGTTGCCATCTGCACCTTTCTACCGACACCATCCGGCGTCGCATTGACCACGCGATCTGTTGTAGCTACACGCACGGCGGGCAGACCGCCGCACTCGTGATCAAACGCTACGATGAGGGGGCTGCGTGAATGAAGACGCCCACGACCCGAGAACGTGTTGTCATCACCGGGATGGGGATCGTCTCTCCGTTGGGCCACGACGTCGAGACGGTCTGGCAGGCGATTCTGGCCGGCCGCAGCGGCGCCGCCCGGACGACGATCTTTGACGCGTCGACGTTTCCGACGACGTTTTCCGCCGAGGTGAAAGGCTACGATTACCGACGATTCGTTCAGAACCCCCGGTGCCACGAGGCATGCAGTCGCAGTTCGGGTTTCGTCATCGGTGCCACCGCACAGGCATGCCGCCAGGCGGGGATCGAGATCGAATCGCAGGCACCGGCCGACCGTATCGATCGCACGAGAATGGGTATCTATCTCGGCGCCGGCGAGGGTTCTCTCGATAGCGACGCCTTCTTCGCCGCCATCCTGGCCGCTTGGGACGGGCAGCGCAACGAATTCCTCTGGCCCCGCGCCAATCGCGTGGTGCAGGAACAGATGCAGGCCGCGCATGAGCTCGAACAGGAGCCCAACATGGCGGTCGCGCACATCGCCCGGTTGACCGGCGCCAGGGGGCCGGCCCGCAGTTGTCTGACGGCCTGTGCCGCCAGCACGCAGGCCGTGGGCGAGGCCATGATGTTGATCCGTCGAGGCCAAGCCGATATCATGATTGCGGGAGGGGCCCACTCGATGATCCACGTCCTGGGCCTGACGGGTTTCAACCGGCTCACCGCCCTTTCCACGCGGAACGACAGCCCCGAGACGGCCTCGCGTCCGTTCTGTGCGAGCCGGGACGGTTTTGTCCTCGGGGAAGGCGCCGCGATCGTCGTCCTCGAATCGCTCAGCTCCGCCCGCCGGCGAGGCGCAACGATCCTCGCGGAGTTGGTCGGTTACGGCAGTAGTTCCGACGCCTATCGCGTCACCGACATGCACGACGAGGGACGTGGCGCCGTTCAGGCGATGAAGGCGGCGCTGGCGGACGCCGGACTGACCTATCGCGACATTGACTACATCAACACGCATGGCACGAGCACTCAGGAGAACGATTCCGTCGAGACGCTGGCCATCAAGACCGTGTTCCAAGAGCGGGCCAGGCAGGTCCCCGCCAGCAGCGTCAAGAGCATGCTGGGCCACCTGATCGCCGCCGCCGGCGCCGCCGAGCTGATCACCTGCGTGCTGGCCATACGCGACGCCGTCGTTCCGCCGACGATCAACCTGAACGACCCTGATCCCGAACTGGACCTGGACTACGTGCCGAATGTGCCCCGGAAGATGCCCGTTCGCGTTGTGATGAACGAATCGTTCGGATTCGGCGGCCAGAACAACGTAGTCATTCTCAAACAGTATTCCGAGGGCCCGGAAGACCCGGACGGATGCATCCTGTCCCGTAGAGGACCGGCGCTGTCCGGTGGGGAGAGACTATGATCGACATTAAGGAACTGCGAGATCATCCGGACGTCTACATCCAGGCGGCCAAGAACAAACGCATCGACGCCGACATTCCGAAACTGCTGGAGCTTGACCAGCGACTGAGGGACGTCAAAGCGAGGCTTCAGGATATCGCTACGGAGAAGAACCGCATCGGCAAGTCCGTACCGAAGCTGTCCGGCGCCGAGAAGGAAGCGGCGCTGCGCGAGTTGTCGCGGCTGAAACAGGAGGAAGAGGAGGATCAGAGCCAGGTCAAGCAGTTGCAGCCCCAATTCGACGCGCTGATGCTCCAGGTTCCTCAACCGGCCGACGCCGAGGTCCCGGTGGGCAAGGACGATACCGAGAACGTTGAGCTGCGTCGCGAAGGCCGGGTCCCGTCGTTCGACTTCGAGGTGAAGGACCACGTTGAACTCGGCGTGGCGCTGAACATCATCGACATCGAACGCGGCGTGAAACTGGCGGGAACACGGAACTACTTCCTTAAAGGCGACGGCGCCCTGCTGCACTGGGCGGTGCTGCGTTTCGCGATCGACTTCATGGTCGCGCGCGGCTATGTCCCCATGTCGGTGCCACTGCTGATGCGCGACGAAGCCATGCAGGGAACCGGCTACTATCCAGGCTCCGAAGAGCAGACCTATCGGATGGAAAAGGACGAACTAAGCCTGGTCGGCACGGCGGAAGTGCCGCTTACCGCCTACCGCATGGGCGAGATTCTCCAGGAGCAGGAGTTGCCGCTGAAATTCGTGGCGCTGTCAAGCTGTTTCCGCCGCGAGGCCGGTGCCGCCGGCAAGGACACGTACGGACTTTACCGGATTCACCAGTTCGACAAGGTCGAACAGGTCGTTATCTGTCGCAACAGTGCCGAGGAGAGTGCCAGGTTCCACGAGGAGATTCTGGCCAATTCCGAGGGTGTGATGAAGGCCCTTGGACTGCCCTACCGCGTCGTCGTGGTCTGCACGGGCGACCTCGGCCGGGGCCAAGCCAAGAAATACGACATCGAGGCCTGGATGCCCTCGCGCGGCAATTATTGCGAAACGCACAGCGCCAGCAAGTTCTATGACTTTCAGGCGCGGCGCATGAACCTGCGGTACAAGGATGCCCAGACGAAGAAGAACTTATTCTGCCACACGCTGAACAATACGGTGATCGCCTCGCCGCGCGCGCTGATCCCGCTGATGGAGCTGTACCAGAACGCCGACGGCTCCATCACGATTCCGCCGGTCCTGCGTCCCTATATGGGCGGCAGAGAGAAGATCACCAGGCAGTCCTGACCGCCGGCCGGCGCCCGAAGGCAAAGGCGGCGTACCTGTTGGACGAACCGGCGGCCGCCTGGATCGCGCAGCGTCTCGCGGCTATTTCTTCTTCGGGGCCTTCTTCTCCAACTCCTGCCGGGTTTCCTCCAGCTGGCTCGTCAGTTCGTCCAGACGCTGACGACTGCCGTCGATCTCCTTCTTGGCCTTTTCCGAGACTTCCTCGGTTGCTTCATCCATCACGAACGGAGTGACGAACACGATCAGCTCGCTGTTGGATTGAACGACGTCGTTGTGCTGAAACAGTCCGCCCACCAGCGGCAGATCGCCGAGCAGCGGCAGTTTGCGTTTGACGGCCGTGTCCTTCTCGAACAACATGCCGCCAAGCATGATGGTCTCCCCGTCCTGGACGACCATGTTCGTTTTGCTCTCGACTTTGCTGCGAACCGGCTGGTTATTGATCACCTCCGTCGTCAACTGCGACAGATCGACGCGGATCTCCATGTCCACACGGCGTTCCGGCGTGATGCTCGGACGCACCTGCATCGTCATGCCGACGTTCTTGAACTCCACGTTCTGCGTCACGCCCACATTGGCCGAACTTGTCGAGCCGGCCAGGAAGGCCACCTCCTGTCCCTTGAAGAACATCGCCTCTTCGTTGTCCTCCGTCCACAGCGTCTGCTGGTTGAGAATCTTGGCGTGCGTCGTCCTGATCAGGAAATCGATCAACGCGTAGACCGCCGAGGTCCCGCCCACAATGGTGCCGGTCCCTTCCGCCCCGAGGGCCGTGTCACTGGCCACCGCAGAACCGCGCGTGGCCAGATTTGTGAGCTGGCCCAGCGCCGTCACCGCGTTTTCCCCGAGATGACTGAAGGCACTCGGGTTGGTCGCCAGTTGGACGCCCAGAGACGTCATACTCCCGTGCTCGACTTCGACCACGATCGCCTTGACCAGCAACTGCTTGCCCGGCGTATCCAATTGCTTGATGGTCTGTTCGAGGCTCTGCTGGAACTCGGGGGCCGCCAGAACCAGAATCGATTTGCTGCGCGGATCCGGGATGAAGCGCACCTTGCCGATCACGTTGCTGATGGGTTCCTCGTCGGCGCGTTGTCGGGCCCCGGCGGACCACCAGGGCGTGTACTCTTCGCTGCCGCCCCCGTCCCTCTGATTGTTGTTGCCGGCGTTGGGCCCGCCACCCTGGTTGCGTTGCGAGTTGTCCATCGAATACTCGGACAGGCCGGTCATCTGCCGGCGGATCCGCGCGGTCGTGCCGGGTTCATTGAACATGGCGTTCAGACGCTCGGCGAGGTCCTCCGGGTCGGCATACTGCAACGGGACCACGTTGGGGATCTCCGCCATCTCCTGGCGGTCCAGGTCGTAGATCAACTGCTCGATCACATCATACGCCTGCGGAATCTTGCTGATCACGATGATTTTCTTGGTCCCGGGGACGTCCTCGAATGTGAGCTGGCCGTAGAGCGGGCCCACGATCTTCTTGCGCTCGTTGCCGGAACTGCCGTAAAGGATCAGGCGGATCAGGTTGGAACTGGCGCTATCCTGGTCTTCCGAGAAGAGTTTCGTCAGCAGTTGTGTCATCTGAACGGGATCGGAGTTTCGCAGCTCGATGATTCGCGGCTTGACCGCCTCCACATTCAGCGGCACGTCCCATTCCTCGATCTGCTTCTCGATCTTGCGCATGTTCTCGGGCGAGGCGATCACTGTGACCTGCCCCATCGTCGGAAACGCGATTACCTTGACCGTGGTGGAGTCCGGCCCTCGGCTGCCGCGACCGTAGCGATAGTAATAGTAGGAGTCGTACTCGGGGATTTGCTCGCCATAGAGGTTGTCGAGATTCTCCTTGATCTGCTCGGGGTCGGCGAACTTGAGGTCGAACTTTTTGGTTTCGAACGTTCCGGCGGGGATATCGATCTCCGTAATCAGCTTCTTGACCATGTCACGAAGATCGGCCCGGCCGAAGATCATGATCTGCCGGGATTGCTCCAGCGGTCGGATCAGGATGCTGGGGGCCAGTTGCGTGCCCGGCATGTCACGCAGTGCCTCCTCGATGCGACTGGCCACTTCTCGGGTGTCCGCATAAGAGATGGCAACCGTTTCGTATTCCGAAGCCACCGGCTCCTCGCGATCGAGTTTCTGGATCCACTCGCCGATCTGCCGGATGTCCTCGGCCGATCCTCGCGCGATGATCCACTTGGCCTTCGGCACGGGAATCAGCACGATCGGCATGTCGCCGGCCCCGATGACGACGGATGTGGCCGCCGTGCTGGCAGCGCCCGGCGCGCCCGGACGACTCGGTGTCCCGGACGGCCTCCGGCTGCTGTAAACGTTCCGGCTGGGCGAGCCCCCCCGTCGGCCGCCCGTGGGAGCCTCGCCGAGGAGCATCCGAAGCAACTGGACGATCTCCGCCGGATCGCCATGCTTGATCTCGAAGAACTGCTCCACCGCCCGGCCCGCCTCCGGCACGTCGAACTGGTCGATGATGCGTCCGATGGACATGAGGTTTCCGACCGTGTCGATGACCAGGAGCATCCCGGTGGTTTCGTCGACGCTGACGTGGCCGTATTGCCCGACCAGCGGTTGGATGATCTCACCCATCTGGGCGGGCGGATAGTTGCTCAGCCGGAAGAACTTCCGCACGATCTGGTCCCGGTTTTCGATCATGGCCAGCGGCTCGTCCGGCCCGACCGTCGGGACCACGCCCAGCTTGGCGTCGGCAATCGGCTTAAGAAAGAGCATGTCGTCGATTTCCTCGACCACGAAGCCCTTCATGCGCAGCGCGCTGTAGATCGTCGAGAGGGCCTTGGCCCGCGGCAGCTTGTCCGGCGCGTAGATCGTGATCTTCTGCTTCATCGCTTCTTCGTGGGGAATCACGGTCTTGCCCGTCCACTCGGCGATCTTGTCGATGATCTTCTTCATCTCGACGTCTTTGAGATTGACCGCCTCCATGGGCTCGCCGGACGCGGAGACGGCATTCGGTTCCGAGACGTCGGCCCGGCTCCTCCGGCCCCGGGCGGAACGCTCGTCGGCGCGGTTCGGATCGGGTGCCGAGCCTTCCGGCTGGTCCTCGCTCGCTTCATTGGCGTCGCCGGCCGGACTCACAACGGGAACTGAATTGGCGTCTTGGACCTGCGGCGATAGCTCGCCCGACGGCTCGTTGGGAGCAGTACCGGCCGCACCAGGCGACGCAGCTTCGACCGTCCGCGCCAGCGTCGGCACGCCCGATTTGGGGACCGAGAAACCGACGCGCCAGACGATAATCCCGGCCGCCGCAAACACGATCACCCACAAGAGTATCCTGGACCGTTCCACTTTCTTCTCCTCGTATCAATCGGGATTGGTTTCTCGTTGGTCTCTCAGTTCGAACCGACGGCGTTGGGCTCCGATTGCGGCGCCGATGTGTTCACGTCGTTGGGCGCAGCCGTGCGAGGTCGGACGGGCCGACGCCGTCCCGACATCGCTGCCCGGACGGCCGCTCTCTCTTCCTCCGACATCTGCGGCCATTTATGCCGCAGTTCCTCCAGTTCCTCCGGCGACAGATGGGGCAGCCGTTCCGGCCTTTGGCTTGCGGTGCGTAGTTGAGCGCGCAGGGCCTCACGTCGTTCCTGCTTCTGCTGTTCCGTCAATGCGCCGACCTCGGCAAGCTCCTCGGCCTTCCGCTGCTTTTCGGCCGCCAACTGCTCGGTTGTCGGTTTCGGTTTGCTTTGCGCGCTACGCCGACCGGGCACGAGCTTCTCCAGGTTCGCGATTCCGTTCGGTTCGGCCGCCGCCGGCGCCGGTTTGCTCGCGCCCGTGCGAGCCTGCCGGATCAACAGACCCAGCCCGTAGGCCGCTCCAAGCACGATGGCGACGCAGACGAGAGAGACGACGACATTGCCCTGTTTCATACCGGTGATCCTTTTTCTCGGATGCTGCTGTCCATTCCTGCTCCACCAGTTGCCCGTTACATATCCCCTCTCTCCATGGCCTGCACTGCCTGCTGTTTCTGTTCCTCGGGCATGTTCTCCCACTGTTCTCTGGCCCCCGCCTTCTCCTCCTCCGACAGGCTGTTCCATTTCTCAAGCAACTTGGCCCTCAGGGCCTCGGGGACCTTCACGCCCATCCAGGCCAGCGGGTCGTCCTCGGCTGTCGTGGGAGCGGCAGTGACTTTCGCCACTTCGGCCTTGCTCTCGGATCGGGGCGGCCTCGGCCCCCGCGACCTTTCCCGTCCGGGCTCCGATGGTCCGGGCGGACCCGAAGGCCTGTTTCCATCGGCCTCAAACGGCGAGAACGTCTTCTTCTGACCGTTCCATTCCACCGTAATCCGCGTCGGCTCGATGGCAGTGATCGTGGCGTCGCCCACCTTCTCGCCCACCTTGTACAGTTTGTCTCCGATCAGGACCTCGGCGCCAAGGATGCCATCGATCTGTTTGACCGGATGCTCCTTCGGCGGTTCCTTGCTGAACAGGTTCTTCTTCTTCAGCGCCTCGGCCATCTCACGGGCCTTGTCGAGATAGGGCTTGACCTCGTTGGCGTCCGTCGCGTTCCGGGTCAGAGCCTGCGCGACGCGGTCCTCGGCGTGGGCCGGTCCGTTGAAGTATCCCACCACCCGGGCGCACGCCCAGGCGCCGAGCAGGACCGTCGCCGCGACGAGTCCGAGGCGCACGCGATCCATGTATTTCTTCGTGGTACTGTCGAAGGCCATGATTCTACTCCCTCTCCAACTGCGTCGCCTTGATGGGGGGCCGTCGAACGAAGGCCGAGACGACCAGGTCGATCTCGATCTCTTTTCGTTTCTCCGGCGGCTCTTTGGTGTCGCAGCGAATCCGAAGCTCCTCGATTCCCACCCAATGTGGGTTTTCCTGCGAGGCCGCCAGGAAGTCCAGCAACTGCGGTAACTCGCACTTGCCGCTGCACTTGACACGCATCACGTCGTACGGCAGACCCAGCTTCTTCTTGGTGGACAGAATCGTCAGCGGCTCCGTCTTGACGCCCGCCTTCTTCAATTGCTCGTACAGGCGATCGCGCACGCGGAACTGCTGTTTCTCTTCGAGTTCCGGCATCTCGGCCACCGGGACAATTGAAAGGATCGCCGCCTGTTTGACCGGGTCCACAGCCACCGTCTCCAGTTGGTTGCGGGCGGCCTTCAGAGACGCGCGGACCTTGCGCCAGCGATCGAGACCCTTCCAGCCGAAGTGCAGGCCGACGATCACGAGAGCACAGACGCCTCCGAAGAGGAGAACGCGCAGTTCACGTTGGTTCAGTTTTCTTGCCATGATCCGCTTTCGTCAAAGCCTACAGTGCGGCTCCCTTCTTCGTGAAATTCTTATAATGAAACAACATCGTGAATTTGATCTTCTTGGTCTTGCTGTCCGTCGAGGTGCTCGTGATGTCCACGTCCTTGATGCTTTTGCAGCCGAGCAGGTTCGCCTGGAACTTCCACATCTGTTCGGCGTTGTCGGCCTGCCCCGTGAGGGTGACCGCCTGGCCTTTCTTGAAGTGGAAACTGTCCAGGATCACGCCCTCGCTGTTACCGCTGTGGATGTCCGTGAGCAGGCCGAGCAGATCGGGACGGTGCTGGGCGATGTTCTTCAGCAGGGTCTGACGCTCACCGGCCTGTTTGAACTGGGGCTGGTTGACCAACGCCGTCAACCGTTTCTCGCTGGCGACATCGACCACATAGGATGTCGCGATCGCACCCGCCAGCACGAGCAGCGCCACGACGGCCGCCAGAGTCGTCGAGTGCCACGCGGACCTGGCGGTCTGCTCCCGCTCCGCTTTGCGGACGGGCGCATAGAGATCCAAGCCTGTCGCCGGTCCGTCCAACGTCATCAGCCCCAGGCCGAGAGGTTCGCGATAGGAGTACAGATCCGTCGGCGCCAGCGCCAATAGCCCTCCCAGCGTCTGCGGTCGCGGCACGCTGACCCTGGCCTGCACCCCGGCGACGCCCAGGGCCTCGACGATGCGGTCGATCCCGTCGCGGCCGTCAGACAGGGCGAACACGGGCCACGGTGCCGACTCGATCCACCCGAACGACACCAACACGGTGTGCAAGTCCTGCGCGAACCGTTCGACGACCTCCGCCGTCCGGGACGACCGGTCGCTCCCGGCGCCGACCGCGGACAGATCCATCATCCCTGTGTCGAGCACCGCGCTGTTGGCAACCTTTCCATCCACGACCAGGCAGACCTGGGTGTGCTGCACGCCGATGCTGACCAGGACTGCCTGTCGCTGGCGTTCTCCGAACAGCTCGTGCCAGGTCCGGGCGGTTCCTTCGCACGCCGGGACAATCGCCTGCGGCGCGAACGGTCGCACCTCGCCGACGAACCGGTGCAGAAAGTCGCGACGCGCCGCCGCGATCGTGACATCCACGGTCCCGTTGGTCGAGGGCATCGCCCGCCAGGCGACCTCGATCTGAGAAGCTGGCAAGGGCAGCAGCGATTCCGCCTGCATCCGTACGATTGCCGCCGTCTCCTCCTGTCCCACGCTCGGGGCCGCAATGCGATAGAAGGCCACGGCGGTGGCGTCGAGACCGATGACCGAGACTGCGCCGCCGTGCAGCTCCTTCCGCGCGGCCAGGCCGCACTGGGCGGCGAATGTCTCCCAGTTTCCCCCCTCGACCGGCATGGATTTCGCCCACAGCACCTCTATGCCGTCGTTGCGTTTGCGCAGCGCGACCGCCCTGAATGCGGTCGTGTCTCTCACCGCCGCAATCACCGAATGAGGTGTCTTCACGCTCCTGCTCATCAGTAGTTGGCTCCCTGATACCAGTACAGGACCTTGCACGGCGTGACGCTGCGGTCCACCACGCATTCGGTCTGCATCATGGCGCCGCTGACCTCGGCGGTGGCATAGCAGCGCACGGTGAACACGTTGGATCGCACGGTCAGGAGTCCCGCGATGTTCTTGAACCGTTCAATGGTCATCCCCGAGACCTTTAACAGATCGGCAATCGTCTGGAACCCATAGAGACGTCCCGCCCGGTCCGCGATGATGCTCTCGGCAAGCTGTTCCGCCTGGTCGCCGCCGCCCAGGAGGGCGACGAGGACTTCCTTGGGTGCGGTGTTGATGTTGACCGTGCCCTGCACGGTGGTCTCGGCGGACGTCGTGATCCGGTCCGCGATGCTGCTGAAGGTCTGCAAGTCGATGGGGTCGGCCCGGTTGTCGTCTCCGCCGGATTCTTTCGATGGCTCCTTGGGGCTGTTGTCGTTAATCAGACCGGCAATGTTCTGGTAGCCGCTGCCGCGATTCTGCACGATCCAACGCGCCTGCGGGGCGGTCAGGCCGAGCTGGCTCTGCAACTGGCCTTCGTCGGCCTGGTTGATGTTGACCCGGTTGCGGCCTTCGGCATCGACATTCTTCTCATACGAGTAGCAGGTCAGGTAGGCGATCCAACCCTGGTTGAGGTACCCATCGCCGTTGTCCACCGGCGGGCTCAGCTCGCCGTCAGCCTCCGTGGAGTCGAGCTGCCCGTTCAGGTTGAGGTCCTCGCCGTACAGCAGGTCCTTGGTCATACCCCTGACTTGCAGCAGCTCGCGAACGGTCTTGATCGGACCGTTGCGAATCGCATACGGAAACGGCAGATTCTGGTAATAGCCGCTTTCGGCGCCGTCCGACCGGGGGTTCTCGTCGTTGTCCCGCCAGTCCAGAATCGCGTCGGCGATCTGCGTTTCCATGTACGGCAGTGCCATCAACTGCTCTCTCGTGACCGTGTTGACGTTGAGTTTGCCCGCTTCGTCGGTGACGTAGACGCTGTAGACACACCGCTCCAAGGGGACGTTGTTGTAGTCCTCGTCGTTGTCGCACCACAGGTCCAGCAGACAATCCGTCGCTCGGAGGTCCTCGTTGAGCAGGCCGATGGCGGTCTCCGTCCCGGCGCGGCAGGCCCACCTGCAGCGCACTTCGTCCGCCGCGGCGGTCGCCATCTTCATGTCCAGCCGGCTGGTCTGGCTGACGATGGCGACCAGCGCCGTCATCAGGATGACGATCCAGAGCACGATCACCAAAGCCAGTCCCTTGTTGTTCTGATCCAAACGCATCTATGAATTTACCTGCTTGCTTATCGCGGCGCTGGCGGCCCTCCGCCCTGCGGCATCTGGTTCTGCCCTCCCGGCTGGTTGCTCCCTATCGCCGATGCCGCATCCGCAGCCGTCGCCAGCCTGGGGAAGTTCACCAGAAAGGTCTCGACGATCGGGTTGCCCTGCCCCTGCGCGGACGTCACCAGCGTCACCTCGATCAACTGAGGCAACGATCTCATCTCTTCAGGCCAGTCGGTGGTCCATTGCTGGCCGTCGGAGAAGCGAATCTGAAACACGTCGATATTCTGCGCCAGCGGCACGAGAATACCGCCGGGCGGCCGGTTCTCCTCGGGATTGGGCCAGAGACGCCGATAGAGAGTTGACGAACCAGCCTGATCCTCCGACTCGATCTCCAGGGCCGCGTTCATGCCCAGGAAGTATTCGACCTCGTACACGTCGCCTTCGGGCTGCCCCGGTCGGGCATTCGCCCGACCGGTCACATAGAAGCGCAGAAACGCGATCGCGCTGTCGGCGCTCTGCGAGGTACCCACCAGCCGCATGGCCCGGGGGTCCTGATCGCGGTAGATATTGGCCAGGTCGTGTGCCAGCATCCGGGCGGCGAACCGAACCTCCGTCACCGTCTCGCTGCTGCGCGTCACTGTCTGCGCAGTGTCCGAGACCGTCTTCAAAGCGCCGACCGCCACCACCGCGATGAAGGTACTGATCGTCGAAGCAACCAGAATCTCCGCCAGTGTAAACCCTCTGTTTCGGACCGCTGCCACGTTCACCGCTCCTGTACCGTCGAGGTCGCTGCCGTACTGGCGCCGTTGAGCATCGTCTGTGCGACGAGCTGACGCGGGCGATTCCGCTCCAGCCACCGCACGGTGATGGTCACCAGATACAGATTGTCGATTCCCTGGTATTCCGTGGTCACCGCCCAGCTATACCCCGGCTCCAGATCCTCGATCACACCTTCGCTCTGTCCCATCTCGATGAACTGATCGATCCCCACTGCATCGATCAGCGTCAGTTGCTTGTCGATTACCGATGCGGCTACTTCATAGTGGCGATTCAGGCGTGTATCCGTCAGAGCACCCGAACTGATGGCCCCCACCGCGAGCACGGCGCCGGAGAGGATCACACTGGCCACCATCGTTTCGACCAGATTGAAGCCCGACCGAGTTGACTGCGCTGTTCGGATCACGGTTCCTCCAAATCCACGACCGCCATGCTCATCGGGCCGGCTTGCCCCGCCTGCAGCGTGGCTTTGCCCGTTGCCGCCATGACGGCAATCGTGTAGTGCGTCTTGCCGTCGCCGATCTGGATCATTGCGGTTTCAGCCGTGCCGTTCGGCAGGAACACGATGCGCTGCTCGGCTTCGACGTCCGAGACCTGCTCGGCGGCCAGCGTCAGAATCCGAACGTCCTCGAATCGGACGTCGCCTTCGAACTCCACCGGCTTGACGTAGTAGTCTCTGACGACCACCGATTCTCCGGCGGCGGTCTGCCGGTTCCACTGCGTGGTCGTCAGGGCAAAGCCCTTGTTCCCTGCGTCCAGACGCAGTTCGTACGGGCGGCCGTGCTCGATCGCCATGATCCGTGCGTACTTGGCCGACAACAAGAACTGCCGGGCCGCCCGCTCGACGAGCAGCTTCTTATATGTGCCCGCATACATCCCGCCGCCCAGACCGCCCACGACACTAATCACCGCGATGACCAGCAGCAATTCGGTGAGCGTAAAGGCCCCGCGCGTTCCGGCCGACCGGAGCGGGCCTCTGCCTGCGGATGTCGGATGTATCCTTTCACGCCTCATAGGTTTACGATGTCGGCATTCTCCCCTTCGCCTCCTTCCTGGCCGTCGGCGCCCAGACTGACCAGGTCGAAACTCCCGGGGTTGTACTCGCCCTGGGAAATGTAGATGTACATATTGCCCCAGGGATCGAGGAGCTGACTTTGCTTGAGGTACGGGCCGTTCCACTTCTCCTCCAGCTCCGGCGGCGCGACCAGGAGGGCTTCGAGCCCCCCTTCCGACTCGTCGGGTAACCGCCCGCAGTCGTACTGGAAACGGGCCAGCGAATCCTCGATCAGGGTCATCTTCGCCCGAGCGATCTCCGCCTTGGCCTTGCCAAGCCCTTTGAACATGCGCGGGGCCAGAAAAGCGGCCAGCATCGAGATGATCAGAACCACCACGAGTAGTTCGACCAGCGTGAACCCTCTTTGTCTTCGTCTTCTTTGCCTCATGCCGTTGCCTCCTGTAGGGGCGAAGCACCTTTCGCCGCTACGCCCATACCAAACCCATTCCTTATTTGCGGGCGGACTACACCGCCCCGGCCCCGAGCGACATCATCACGATCGGCAGCAGAGCCGCCGCAATGATGAACCCGATCACCAGGGCCAGAATCAGAATCAGCGCCGCCGGGAAGATCGCCATGAATCGGCTGATGGCGGCGTCGGCCTCCGTGTCGAACGTCTCGGCCGCATTGAGCAGCAACTCATCCAGCTTGCCCGTCTGCTCGCCGATGGCGACGATCTGCACCAGCAAGGGAGGGAAACACCCCGACGCCTCCAGCGGCTCCGCCAGGGATTCACCGCGTTTGACCTTCTCGGCGACCTCGTCGATCTGCCGAGCGAGTTTCTCATTGCCCAGCGTGTCGCGGACCACCGCCAGCGCGTCGAGAATCGTGACGCCTCCCTGCGTCAAAGCGCCCAGTGTACGCGCGAAGCGTCCGACCGCGATGGTCCGCAGGACCGAACCCAGCACCGGAAGCCGCAGCTTGAACGCATCCCATTCGAGTCGACCGACCGTCCTGGTCCATCGTCGCAAGGCATAGAGCCCGGCGATCAGGGCGACGATCGCCAGCCATCCCCCCACGCTGGTGAACAAAACCCGTGAAAACGCGCTGATTCCCAGCAGGATACGGGTGGGCATGGGCATCGCCGCCGCACCGGCGCTGACGTTTTCGAGGATCTTCGGCAGGATCCAGGCAACGATCACCACCGCTGAGGCCAAGCCGATGCTCAGGACGAACAGCGGATAGGCCGAGGCGTTCTTCATGTTCGTTTTGACCTTCTCCTCGCGGGCCAGAATCCCCGCCAACTGGGCGCTGGTCTGCTCGAGGATGCCGCCGGTTTCGCCGACACGGATCATACTCAGATACAGCGGACTGAAGACATTCGGGTGCTCCCCCATCGCCTCGGAGAGAGACTGGCCGGCATTGACGGACTTGACCAGGTGGTCGAAGAGGTTTCTCGTAGCGGCCTTGCGCTGCTGTTTGCGGAGCAGTTCCAGGCAGTTCAGGAGCGGCAGCCCCGCCCGGACGGCGGTGCTCAGTTGCGTCGTGATGGCCAGGATGTCCTTGCCGGCGATACGCCCTGCCCCCAGACGGGGGACCGCCAGCCACGGCGGCACCACCGTGCCGGCGCCCGCCTTGTCGGCTCGGTGGGTCTGCTCGATCAGCTCGGTGACAAAGTGCCCGCGTTCGGCCAGCACCGCCACGGCGCTGCGACGATCCACCGCCTCCACAGAACCGGCAACGTGCGTCCCACCCCGATCTACCGCCTTGTAGGAAAACAGCCCCAAAGTTCACTCCTGAAGTTACCGGCACGCCCATATGGCGCAGAACCCAGACGCAGGTGGCTGGTGTTTCTCAGTCATCCTCGGTGATGCTCTTGGCGACGCGGAACACCTCCTCCGGCGTCGTCAGACCCTGCATCACCTTGGCGATCCCATCGTGGACCATGCTGATATGGTCGACGGGGGCCTCGCGAACGATTTGTTCTGTGGTTGGCCGGGTGGCGATCAGTTCCCGCAGCCGGTTCGTGATACGCAGCAGTTCGAAGATGCCGATTCGCCCGCTCATGCCAGTCTGATTGCACTCTTCGCAGCCGGCCCCGTGGTAGAACTGCACCGGCGGCTCGACCTGGGCCGAGATGCCGAGGTTCTTCAAAAGGTTCTCGTCCGGGTGATAGGGTTCTTTGCATTTCGGGCAGACCTTGCGCACCAGACGCTGGGCGAGGATGCCTTCCAGCGAACTGGCCAGCAGGAACGGCTCGACTCCCATGTCGATCAAGCGCGTCACGGCGCCTGCGGCATCATTGGTGTGCAGGGTCGAGAACACCAGGTGCCCCGTCAGAGCCGCGCGGATCGCGATATCCGCCGTTTCGCGGTCGCGGATCTCGCCCACCATAATGATGTCCGGGTCGTGACGGAGGATGTGCCGCAGACCCGTGGCGAAAGTCAGCCCCCGCTTGACGTTGACGGGCATCTGATTGATCCCGTCCAGCTGATACTCGACCGGGTCCTCGATGGTGATCATCTTGACGCCCGGCGAGTAAATCTTGTTCAGGGCCGCATAGAGCGTGGTCGTCTTGCCGGACCCCGTCGGCCCTGTCACCAGAACAATCCCGTGGGTTTTCTTCAGGCACTTGGCGAATCCGCTGAGCGTCTGGGCGTTCATGCCGAGGTCGCCCAAGTCGATCAGCGAAGCCGTCCGGTCGAGCAGACGCAACTCGACCGCTTCGCCGAATACCGTCGGTACGGTCGAGACGCGGATGTCGATCTTGCCGGTGTTGCCCATGAACTCGATGTGCCCATCCTGGGGCACGAATCGCTCGGCGATGTTCATGTCGCCCATGATCTTGATGCGCGAAACGATGGCGGCGTGAAGCCGCTTGGACGACGGCGTTTTCTCCACGAGGATGCCATCGATGCGGTACTTGATCTTGACCTCATGCTCGAACGGCTCGATGTGAATGTCGCTGGCCCGGGCCTCGATGGCCTCCAGGATGATCAGGTTGACCAGGTTGACCAGCGAGGGCTCACGAGCCAGCTCGTGGAGCTTGGCCGGGGAGAAGTCGCCGCTGCCGCCCTCTTGTTCGCTGCGGTGCTCCGCCGGTGCCAGGTTGTCGAGCATTCTGGCGACATTACTGCCGTAGAACCGCAGCACGGCGTGCTCGAGCTGAGTCGGTTCGGCGTAATACCGTTGCACCAGGCAGCCCGTAACCAGGCGGAGGTCTTCCATCGCCTGGGGCTGAAACGGGTCCACCATGGCCACTGCCAGGCGGCCGTTCTGTCGCCACAGGGGAAGGATGTTGTACTTGCTGACCAGCTCGGCCGGCACCAGGCTGATGACCTCGTTTCCGATCGATACCTCCGATAGATCGATCTTCTCGATACCCACCTGAACCGCCAAGGCCTCGTTCAACTGGGCCTGGGTGATGTAGCCCAGTTCGAGCAGGATCTGTCCGAGGCGACGGTGTGTGACCTTCTGTTCGGCCAGAGCCACCCCCAGGCCGGCCTCATCGAGGTACGCCTTCTCGCACAGCAATTCGCCGAGCCGCTTTCTTTTCACGCCGCTGCCTGAATCCATCCGTATCTCACGCCTTGTTCCGACTGTGGAGACTCCCCCGCACCAAAGCTTAATTCCCTTTGCGGCTCACGTCAAGGGTGTGCCCCGCTGGCTTCGCCCTCGCCCGGTCCGTTTCACTATGATGCAAGCAGTCACCCGCTCGCGGCGGAACGGTGGTCCACAGGCCAAGCCCCGTTCCCCGTCAGGCGGCCGGCCCGGCACACGCCGTCCTCGTGCCCCCGTCCTGCTTACCTCTATCAGACGCACGCGGGCCCTTTTTTGTTACAGAAAAATGGGTTTCGACGGCACTTATTCGCGGTTGTGCGGACCCATGCCCCGGGACTTGGATTCTCCGGAGAGGACGAAAAAATTGATTTGACAGTCGTCCGGACACGCATAACAATCGCGTGCAGAAAGAGGTGTCGTCGAGGTGACGCCGTAGGATTTCTCCAGGAATCCGCCAGGCCTTCTTGACGGAAGGGCCGTGCGGCTTATACCCGAAACGTTCATTTGGCTCGTCATCATACGTACATTGTGTTCGTGAGAAGCTCAAGTGGTTGAAGGACGCCGGGGCTCGTCGAAGATGGCGATGGACCGGCGGACTGGGAACGTACGGGTATTACGCTGGAGGACGAGCAAGGATGCTGACATCCAGGCAGCGGGCAGACAGTGATCGATGGTGCGTCTGCCCGGTATGGGGGCTGGTCCGGGTCATTGCCTTGACCGTGATTTCCCGCGACCGCGCCGGGGGGAGAATCATGCCGCCGGGGAACGAAGGCCGGGGCGCCTTCGACTGTCGCACGCTCCTTGCCCAAATCCACAAGGAGGTAGCCCTATGAGGCTGGAGAAGAGAAAACCGTCCGGGCGGGAGAAGGATGAAGAGGCGCTGAAGCTTCTGGCCAAGCTGCGCGAGCAATTATACAGCTCGAATATCTCGGTCGTCCGCCAGAGTGCGTTCAATCTGTCGTGGATGCAGGAGGACGGGCTGGAGATCCTGACCGAGGCCCTGTTCGGCGATTCTCCTCGACGGACGAAAGGGGCCGCCGCGTACGGCCTGCGGAAGATGCGCGGCCGCATGCGCAAGCTGGCCGAGGATGCGCTGATCGAAGGACTGAAACACCCCGACAGCAAGACCGCCGAAATCTGCGGCAATGCCCTGATTGTGCTCAAACGGGGCAAACACGCCGCCAGACCCGCGCGTTCCGCCAAACCTCGAAACACGAAATTTCAGATACGAGAAATCCCCAACAAAGACCGCCCCAAACGAGCGAACGCGCCAGCTAGAAAACCGGACGACCGCCCCTCGCCGCGGCGCTGAGGATGGCTCCCCATGAGGTGCTCCTCGACGCACCCCCGCGTGCGATTTCCGCAAGTTTTCACTTGACAGACGGGCAGGTCGGTGGTATACCGGCCCACACTGGCGTTCCCTCATAGGAGGAGGGCCCCGCCAAAAGCCACCAACTGGGAAGGTGGTCTACGCATGGAGGAAGACGCATCCGGAGTATGCGTCGCACCGCGATCGTCCGGCGTTCCTGCGGTACGCCCTCGGTCGCCTCAAGGAGAAACACGGACGTGGTTTCGCAGGGAGCATGTAACGGACTACGTGAATGGGTCAGGGGCACAGACGAAGTCGTGTCTGTGTCTGCATGTACCATGGGGGTCGTGACGGGGGGACCGCACGCGACTGAGCCGGGTTCCGTTCTGGCCAATCTGCATCCACGCCCATGGCGCCGTGGGTGGGCGGGACTGTCGCAGAATCCTGGCGGGCAAACGCCGGCCGATCGGGCTGTGGTTGCGCCTCGTCATCACGACACGCCACAGGTCTCGGCCGCCCGCTGTCGGCGGGCGGGACGGATACGATACGCGGGGAGGACGCGCCGAAGGATGGACGTAAGGTGCCAGGCAAAACGGATGATGAAGAGGCATCAGCGCGACCGCGCGTGGTGCCGGGACCGCAACTCACGAGGGCTGTCCCCACAAGACAGCAATCGACATCTTCCTTTCCTGTTTCATGACGCTCGCGTCGAATTGGGTCGATCGGCTACGGAATGCTGAGCGATCCGCGCGGATTGGCGTCAGAGGCTTCGACCCCTCTGACGCCAATCCAGTGCCATCACCCCTTCGCGGGCAGGCAGAAAGTAACAGAATCCGGTCGTTGCCGGATCGGCCATCTGAACTTCAGGTTCGCCGCTTCGGAAGACGTCCCGAGGTCGAATCGATAGCAGGCCTTAAGCCAAATGTCTACAGGGGCCCGACCCGCTCCCGACGGCGTCGGGCATTCCCCGAGCAATTGGCCTTTACCATGAAGAGGCGGATCCGACGGGGTCCGCCCTTCTCATTTGTCACGATCGCGCCGAGCGAACAACCCGAGGGCAGGTCACGACGACGGCAGACAGGAGGCGCCGGCGTCCGTGTCGGACAGGGCGTCCGCCGGCGGTTTCTTGCGGGATGGATGCTTCGTCGTAATATGGAAATGGCCGTCCGCGAAGGTCATCTCGTCGATATCGACGCCGCGAATCCAACCCCGGACGATCCGGTTGACGTCCACGTAAAGCGTGGGATATTCCCATCGGCCGCCGTGATCGTCCAGGCGCAGCGATTCCACCATCTTCTCCACGAGCCAGTCGAAAGCGTCGATCAGCCGGTTGGTCACCAGCTCGAACGCGATGTGACCGTCGTCGAAGCCGGCGAATCGCACGCTCACCCGAATCGATTTGAGCACGGGCCAGGAGGTCTTTACTTTCAGCTTGATTTCCTCGCCCTCTGTGTCGATCTCCGTGACCTGGTCCGGTATCAGCTCATTGGCGTGCAGGATATCGAAAAGCTCGTCGGCCGATAGAACGATTTTTGCCATAGCGTTGGATTCCTCAAGACTTCTGCCCGTATCTTAGCATACCCGGGCGAAAAATGCAGGCCGAAGTCGAAGGGACCATCGGTTATTGCTGAAGGCCCGAGCCGCGCCAGCCGATAATACTGTAAGGGCACAACCGCGCTCTGGCGTCGGCAGACCCTCACGGGGGCCAACGAGTGATGCTGTTCTCAAGGATTAGACGCATGAAACGACCGATCATTCTCGCCGCCTTCTGTTTCTTGTCATGGACCGGCTTGGCCTTATCGAGCGACTCGGGACGCCTTGCGATTGCCGCGCGGAGCGGGACTCTCGGGCTGGGCGGTGACGTGATGGTCAATGTGCTTCCCGACGTGAACGTCCGTCTTAGCGTCGGCTTCTTCGGCCTCGACTTTGACGGTGAGGTCGAGGACGTCGAGTACGACTTCGATCTGGACCTGCTGACATTCCCCCTTGTCGTCGACTGGTATCCGTTCGAGAACAGGTTCCACCTCAGTGCCGGCGTTATCCTGAACCAGACCGAGGCCGCTCTGACCGGTCGCTACGACGGCACGATCGAGATCGGCGACGAGACGTATACGTCCGACGAGATCGGGGCTCTGTCGGGCGAGGTCAGCTTCCGAGACGTGGCTCCGTATGTCGGCATCGGATGGGGCAATGCGTTCGGCAAGGCGCGACGCTGGGGCTTCATCACCGACCTCGGCGTTGCGTTCACCGGATCGCCCGACGTCGCGTTGTCGGCCAGCGGCCCGCTGGCGGACGACCCGACCTTCCTTGCCAACCTGGCCCGCGAGGAAGACGATGTCCAGGACCAGGCCGACAAGTTCAAGATCTATCCGGTTCTGTCGGCCAACCTGTACTTCCGGTTCTAAGACGGATCAGCTCACCAGCCGGCGGCGCAGACGTCTGACCGCCAGGGTGCCGAAGACCGCGACGAAGACGAGGATGTACGCGAGGTTGGCCAGCAACGTCAGATCGTAGCGGCTCAGGCACACCGCGCGAACCAGCCGGACCGAATGCGTCAGCGGAACGATCTGGGCCGCGAATTGCACCGGCCTGGGCAGGTTGCTCACGGGAAACACCACCCCCGAGAAGAAGAACATCGGCGATAGGAATCCCGTCATATAGAAATTGAAATGATTGATCGTCTTGACGAACGAGGTCACCAGCAGCGACATTGACGCGAACATCACGCCCGTCAGGAAGCCCACCAGCGGCGCCAGCAACGCCTGCGGAAGCCGCACGATCCCGAATGGCGTTAGGATGCACAGCACCGCGAACGAGAAGAACAGGCCCTTGGTCCCCGCCCAGAGAATCTCCCCAACGATCAGGTTGTTGACCGTGATCGGGGCCGCCAGCATCCCGTCGTAAACCTTGTCGAACTCCAGACGGATGAAGGTCGCGTACGTGCATTCGAATGACGCCGTGAACATCGCCGTGGTCACCAGCAGTCCCGTCCCCAGGAACGTGATGTAGCTCATCCCCTCCATCGATTCGGTGATGTACCGGCTCAGGCCCAAGCCCACCCCCGCCAGGAACAGCAGCGGCTCCAGGAACGGCGGCAGCCCGTTGCTGACGAGGTTCTTCGTGTAGACGCGCATGTGCCGATACCAGACGCTGTACAGGCGCCACGCCAGGTGCGGATAAGGGACCGCTTCACTGCTTCTCATTGAGCCCCCTTCCCGTCGCCTTGAGGAACACGTCTTCGAGGTTGGCCTGCCGCAGGTAGTACGCCTGGCCGCCCAGCATGTCCGTGATGTCCTTCAGGCGGTCCAGGTCATTGCAGTAGAACCGGCTCATCCCCTGCGCGTGGTCGACGCGCACCGACTCGGGCGGCCGGTGCCCATGGATGGCCTTGGTTGCCTGCTCCTGCGGAATCTCCAGCACGTACCGTTCGATATTCTGCTCCAACAGCCTCTGCGGATGGTCCTCCATCACCTTGCGGCCCTTGTCCATGATCAGAACGCGATCGCAGATCTGGAACGCCTCCTCCATGTAGTGCGTCGTCAGCAGGATGGTGGTCCCGCCGCTGCGAAGCTGCCGCAGCTTCTCCCAGATCAGGTGCCGCACCTGCGGGTCCAGGCCGGTCGTCGGCTCGTCGAGGATCAACAGCCTCGGGTTGTTCAGCAGCGCGCGGGCGATCACCAGGCGTCGCTTCATGCCGCCGGAAAGCTCGCGAATTCGCGCCTTGGTCTTCTCCGACAATTCCAGGAAAGCCAGCAGCGATGCGATCCGCTCCTTTGCCACGCGAGCGGGGAGCCCATAGAACTTCGCATAGACCAGCAGGTTCTGGAGGACGTTGAGCTCGTCATCGAGGTTGTTCTCCTGGGGCACGACGCCCGAGAGGTACTTGATCGACAGCTCATCGCGAGCGGGGTCGAAGCCGAAGACCTCGATCGTGCCGCCGTCGTTGCGGTCGCGTGCGGCGGTCCCGTAGATCATCTTCATCATCGTGGTCTTGCCCGCCCCGTTGGGTCCGAGCAGACCGAAGCAACTGCCCGCCTCCACCGCGAAGCTCAGCTCGCAGACCGCACGCAGCCTGCCGAAACTCTTGCTGACGTTGTGGGCACTGATCACCGCCATCAAACCGCCGCCACCTTCGTGCCGAAGATCCTCATACAAACTCCTGTCCTGCTCTGCTACGCCTGTCTCTCCCATTCCGCGTCGCCATTCTATCGCTCTTGCCCGCAGAAACCACCAGGGAACCGCCCTGCCGCCGGGCCCTTCCTGTGCTGTCGTGGAAACCGTGCCTCCAAGGGGCTCTGTGCAGGTCTGCCCGATGTCCGGGGGCGGTACCACTTCACGAATTCCGAACGCGCGCACAAGTACGGCAACTCGTCCGGAAGCCTCTGACGTGCACCCTGGCCGTGGACACCAAGGCATCTTGAGAACGGGACATCCTCCCCGCAACCTGCCGGTAGGGCCACTCACGCAATGGGTACATTCAGGGCGTCACGCAGGGTGGCGATTTTTCGCAAGTGCTTACGAGACAAGGGATTGGAGACGAAGGGAATCGAACCCTCATTTCCGCGATGCGACCGCGGCGTGCTCCCGTTACACCACGTCCCCGTGTTCGGTTCATTTCATCTTAGACAGGATCGGCCAGATGTCAATGTTTTCTTAAGTGTCCTTTCAAAGATCAGTTAAGCACTGTCAGAAGCACCATTTCTCGAAACAGACGATGGATTCGATCGGCTCCCGGCGGTGCTCCTTCGGCGAATCGGCCGGATGGCCCAGAGCCAGAAGCTCGATTATCTGGACCTGCTGCGGTATCTCGACAATCGGGCGGACTTTATCCGGATAGAACGAGCCGATCCAACAGGTGCCAAGACCTAACTCCGTGGCCTGCAAGCACATGTGCTCGATGGCGATGGCCACGTCGATCGGGCCGATCGCTTGGCCGCAACGCATGACATGGTCGCTGACCGTGCATGCGACGATGATCGCGCCGGCGTTCTCGATGAAGGTCTGGCCGTTGGCTGCCACCGCGAGCTTCCTCTTCGTAGCCTTGTCGGTTACCACCACGAACCGCCAATCCTGGAGGTTCTTGGCCGATGGCGCATGCCGGGCAGCCTCCAGTATCATGTCCAACTGCTTCTTCTCGATTGGCTTGTCGGCGTAGCTGCGACAGGAATAACGCCGGCGAATTGCCTCAGAGACGTCCATCTTTCAGCCTTTCTTGATCCTGTGATCCGCGCATGAGCATTGGGTCGCGAAAATGAAACATTATAAAGGCATCGCTCGCTTGACGCAAGGCGCAAAACGCAATATCCTGCCTGCGGGACCGGGCGGTTAGCTCAGTCGGCTAGAGCACCTGCCTTACACGCAGGGGGTCACAGGTTCGAGTCCTGTACCGCCCAATTCTGTAAACCACTGCGAATAAAGCATTTGCCCTTCATAGCCGCACCGATTCGCCTTCCGATTTGACGCCCGAAACCGCTTCCGCGTCCATTCCGCGTCCAAAAGCTGCCGGTTTTGGGTCCGTCGCCGCGTCCAGCTTCGCCGCCGCCGCGTCCAACA